>Ga0065721_10003744_pt1 | contig 87880 bp, 92 predicted proteins | sample Mesricmetagenome_FD_59108 | JGI IMG/M metagenome (GOLD analysis project Ga0065721, IMG submission 59108) | Mesophilic microbial community from rice straw/compost enrichment Sample: eDNA_1 v2 (version 2) | ecosystem: Engineered > Solid waste > Grass > Composting > Bioreactor | place: USA: Davis... | reverse complement strand
CGCTGCCGCTCCCGCCGCAGCATCAGCGGGCGGTGGCCGCCGCGGCGGTCGCGCTGCCCGCGTCGGCGCTGGTGCGGCAACGGAATGACCAGCTGCGCAACAGCCTTGTAAGACAGGATCACCCGCAGGATCGACCTCCGGGTGATCTTTCGTTCTCGACCATCGTGAACGATCTTAATCTTCAATCTGGATCGCGCTCCTTGAAAGCGCTGGAAAGATCAACATGACCGAGACTGCCGAAAAAGATCACCTCGTCCTCTTCATGCCGTCCGGCAAGCGCGGTCGTTTCGCCACAGGAACGCCGGTACTCGAGGCCGCACGACAACTCGGTGTCTATGTCGAGAGCGTCTGCGGCGGTCGCGCTACGTGCGGCCGCTGTCAGATAGAGGTGCAGGAAGGCAACTTCGCCAAGCACGGCATCGTCTCGTCGAACGAGCACATCTCGCCGGTCGGCCCCAAGGAAGAGCGTTACGATCGCGTGCGCGGCCTGCCGGAAGGCCGGCGCCTCTCCTGTTCGGCCACCATTCAGGGCGATCTCGTCGTCGACGTGCCGCAAGACACCGTGGTCAACGCCCAGGTTGTCCGTAAGGCCGCAACGGACCGCGTCATCGAGCGCAATCCGGCCGTCCACCTCTGCTATGTCGAGGTCAACGAACCGGACATGCACAAGCCTCTCGGCGATCTCGACCGACTGAAGGTGATGCTGGAGAAAGACTGGGGCTATACCGATCTGCAGGTCGAACCCTATCTGCTGCCCGAGGTGCAGAAGATCCTCCGCAAGGGCGAATGGGCCGTCACCGCCGCCATCCATCGCGACAGCCTCACCTCGCGTCCGACGATCATCGCGCTTTGGCCCGGTCTGCACAACGAGGCCTATGGTCTCGCCTGCGATATCGGCTCAACAACGATTGCCATGCATCTCGTTTCGCTGCTTTCCGGCCGTGTTGTCGCCTCCTCCGGCGCATCGAACCCGCAGATCCGCTTCGGAGAGGATCTGATGAGCCGCGTCTCCTACGTGATGATGAACCCGGACGGCCGCGAGGCGATGACAAAGGCGGTGCGTCAGGCAGTCTCCGAACTCACCGACAAGGTTTGTGCCGAAGGCGGGGTCAACCGCACCGACATCCTCGACAGCGTTTTTGTCGCCAACCCGATCATGCATCATCTCTTCCTCGGCATCGATCCGACCGAACTCGGTCAGGCGCCCTTCGCGCTTGCCGTATCCGGTGCGGTTTCCTGCCACGCCCGGGATATCGATCTGGCGCTCAATCCCGGAGCCCGGACCTATCTCCTGCCGTGCATTGCCGGCCATGTCGGCGCGGATGCAGCCGGGGCGACGCTATCGGAAGGTCCGCACCGGCAGGACAAGATGATGCTGCTGGTTGACGTCGGCACAAATGCCGAGATCGTCCTCGGCAACAAGGTTCGGACGGTCGCTGCCTCGTCGCCCACCGGTCCGGCTTTTGAAGGTGCCGAGATCTCCTGTGGCCAGCGCGCCGCACCCGGCGCCATCGAGCGTGTCCGTATCGATCCGGAAACGCTGGAACCGCGCTTCAAGGTGATCGGCGTCGAACAATGGTCAGACGAGGAGGGTTTTGCCGAGGCGGCCGAGAAGGTCGGCATCACCGGCATCTGCGGCTCGGCAATCATCGAGGTCGTCGCCGAAATGTATCTCTCGGGTGTGATTTCCACCGATGGCGTGGTCGACGGTTCGATGGCAGCGAAGAGCGCGCGCATTCTCGAAAACGGACGCACCTTCTCCTACCTGCTCCATGACGGCGCGCAGCGCATCACCGTCACCCAGAACGACGTTCGTGCCATCCAGCTCGCCAAGGCGGCGCTCTATGCCGGCATCAAGCTGCTGATGGAGAAGCAGGGTGTCGAGACGGTCGACATGATCCGCTTCGCCGGCGCTTTCGGCTCCTTCATCGATCCGAAATACGCCATGGTGCTGGGTCTCATCCCGGATTGTGATCTCGCCGAAGTAAAGGCCGTCGGCAATGCAGCCGGAACCGGCGCTCTGATGGCATTGCTCAATCGCGACCACCGTCGCGAGATCGAAGACACCGTCCGTCACATCGAAAAAATCGAAACTGCGCTAGAACCCAATTTCCAGCAGCTGTTCGTTGACGCCATGGCCCTGCCGAACAAGGTCGATCCCTTCCCCCAGCTTTCGGCCGTCGTCACCTTGCCGGAGCGCAAGATTCTCAGTGAAGGAGACGGCGAAGGCGGCGGTCGTCGGCGGCGCAGAAACCGGGAATAATCACGCACTACTACCGTGTGCGACGACCGGCGCTCATAAGCATCAACAAAGCGCCTGGACCCACCGCCGCGCGGCAGCCGCCAGCCGCTCGGCCGGAAAACCGGAGAAGCCGATCACCAGCCCCTGCCGCCCGTTCCCGCCGTGATATAGCGGCGACAACGCACGGAGACCGAATCCGCACTCCGCCGCAAAGGTGACATGTTCAACGTCGCTTCGACCGTCCGGAGCTACGGCGACCATGTGCAGACCCTGCTCCGGTATGGTGAACTGCAATCCACCTTGCCGCAGCACGTCGACCAGCACGTCTCGCGCCTCCTTCACTCTTCGCCTCGCCCGCTTCACGTGCGAGGCAAAATGACCGTCGCGCAGGAACTCGGCCAGCGCGCTTTCGAACAGGGTGGAGGGAAACCGATCGATGCGTTGCCGCACCTCAAGCATGTGGCCGATCAGCGCGCGAGGCGCTACCAGATAACCGATACGGAATCCGGGCATCAGCGTCTTGGAGAAACTGCCGACATAGATGACACGTCCCTCCCCGTCGATCCCCTGCAGCGAAGTCAGTGGCGGCCCGGAAAAACGGAACTCGCTGTCGTAGTCGTCCTCGATGATGAAGGCTCCTGTGCGCCGCGCCCAGTCGATCAACTTCAGTCGCCGCGGCATCGTCAACGTCACGCCGAGCGGATACTGGTGCGACGGCGTTACATAGACGGCCCGCGCTTGTGGTGCGAGGCGCTCTCCTGCATCCGGATCCACACCGTCAGTGTCGACCGGCACCGCGTTTAGCCGCATGCCGACACCAAGGAATGCCGCCTTGGCCATCGGATAGCAGGGATCCTCCACCCATACAGGATCGCCCGGATGAAGCAGCGAACGGATGACGAGGTCGAGCGCCTGCTGCGTGCCCGAGGTGACGATCACCTGATCCGCTTCGCAGCGCACACCACGGGCTGCGCGCAGATAGGCGGCGATCTCGGTTCTCAGATCCTCCCCGCCCGCCGGGTCACCGTAATGATAGTGTCGGGCGGAAGGTTGCGTGAGGTGTCGGTTGAGCAGCGTCCGGAACGTGCGGATCGTCGTCTCGTCCGCCGTCGAGCAACCAAGCGCGCCAGGAAGCGGTCCCTTCGGCTCCGGCGGCCTGCGCCGCTCCCTGACCGGTGTTCCGCCCACATTCGGCACGGCCCGCGCCACATAGGTCCCCGCCCCCACGCGCGCTTCGGCGAAACCGTCTGCGACGAGCATGTCGTAGGCCGCCACCGCCGCACCACGCGACAGCCAAAACCGTCCCGCAAGGTCCCTCGTCGTCGGCAGCTTGTCCCCGGGTGACAAGGCCCCTTCCTCGATTAGCCGACGGATTTCCGCATAGAGCGCCTGCGGGCGAGGCCCCTTGTCCGGAAGGACCGGCACGAAGATCGACCAGTCAGGCGGATTGGTTCGGGAATTATCCACGAGAATGGACCTGTTTCAGACCAATAAGGTTCGACTACTTCTGGCGCAGATCAACCTTGCACGCAAGCGAGAGACAACCATGACCGAACAGCCAAAACCGGATTCCTTCCCCGTCACTCCGCGCAACCGGATCAAGCGCATGCACGAGCGCGGCAGCTACGGCCGTAACGCCGTCTATCCGATCCTGGATTCGGCTTTCCTCTGTCATGTCGCCTATATCATTGACGGTCAGCCCTATTGTACGCCGACCATCCATTGGCGCGAGGGCGACCGGCTCTATTGGCACGGTTCGGCGGCGAGCCGGATGCTGCGGAGCCAGAAAGCAGGTACGCCAGTCTGCGTCACGGTCAGCCATCTCGACGGATTGGTTCTTGCCCGCTCCGGCTTCAACCATTCCGCCAATTATCGTTCCGCCATGTGCTTCGGCAAAGCCCATATCATCGAAGATCCGGAAGAAAAGACCCGCGCATTGAAAGGCATCGTCGACCGCTTCTATCCGGGTCGCAGCGCCGACCTTCGGCCGGACCACCCGCAGGAGGTGAAGGCAACCACCGTGATCGGCATGGAGATCGAGCAGGCTTCAGCGAAATGCCGCGCAAAGGGCGTCGGAGATGACGAGGAAGATTGCGACCTTCCCATCTGGGCCGGTGTCATTCCCGTGACAACAACGATCGGCGTACCGGAAATCTCGCCGCATGTCCCGTCCGGCGTGGAAGCGCCCGCCTATCTGAGCCATTTCAAGGCAGGACGCCGCCTAGACGACGTCTTGCGGGAAAGCCAGGCGATTTACGAGGGTCAAACCTGATCCTCAGGCCGCCACCAGCGCCGACATTTCGGAAAAGGCGAAGCGGATGCTATCCGCAACAGCCTCGATCGGCTCGCTCTTTGTCTCGCCGCGCAGAAGTCGCACCTCGAACGTTCCGAGTTCAGGCAGACCGTGGCGGGGGCCGAGCGCGGTCATGTCGTCCGTCAGGTAGCTGCGAGGCAGTGGCGCCACCGCGAGATCAGCGATGACCGCGGCCCGCTGCGCCATCGTATGAGCAGAGAGATAGGCGATACGGTATGGCCGCTTCTCCTTGTCGAGCCGCGTCAGGGCGTCGGCCCGCCAGCAGCAGCCGTCCTCCCAGATCGACACCGGCAGCGGATCGCGCAGGTGCGCCGTGCCGCATTTGGCGCCGGCCCAGACAAGTTGTTCCTTCAGCACCACCTCGCCCTCGAGCGCGGTTACGCCCGGAGCGCAATTGACCAGCGTCAGGTCTAGCCGCTGCTCCTGCAGCCGCCTGCGCAAGGCTGACGAGGTATCGACGGTGAGGTCCACCATGATCGAGGGAAATACCTCGGCGAAGCGGCGCAGAATACCCGGCATAAAGCGCTCGCCGATATCATCCGGCGCACCGAGTCTGACCACGCCCTGCATGTCGGGCATACGAAACCGGCTGACGGCCTCGTTCGAGAGAGCGAGCATCCGCCGCGCATAGGGCAGCAGCGTCTCACCTCCCGCAGTCAGCCGCACGGATCGTGCGTCTCGCAGGAAGAGCGTCGTGTTCAACTGCTCCTCCAGTTTCTTGATCTGCATGGAAACAGCCGACGGAGTGCGGAACACAGCATCGGCGGCGGTCGAGAAACTGCCGCTCTCGGCGATCGCAACGAATGTTCTCAAAACATCGTTGTCGAGCAGCGGAAGCGGCTGACGGAACGAAATGGTCATAGCGGCCACCATCAGTTTTATTGAACGATAAGAACATATCATTGCGTTTGATTGAATGTCAATTCGGTCGCATCCTCTCCGAATAGAACAACCCAGAGAGGAAAGACCGATGACAGGGAAAACCAAATCCTCCCGTGTCGCACTCTGGCTGTCCCGATTGCGACTTGTCCCTCGAAGACCTTCCGACCCCTGGTCGGCTGGCCGGAAAGCGACTGCCCGCGAACTGTCGCGCCTACCGGATTACCTGATTGACGACGTTGCGCCTCTTCGTCCCCTTCCCGACCTTAATGATCAGAAATCGTGATCAATAAGATAAGGAACATTCGTTTGAGTGATGAAAAGGAAAGGCGCATACAACACTATGTCCGACCTTCCGGACGAACCGAGAGGTAAGTGAAATGACCTACGTATCAACGAATACCAACGCCTTGCGAGCATCGCATGGCCGCAAGGTCGCCGATGCCCTCGCCCTTTTCGCCCATGCGTGGACGGCTTTTCGCCAATGGCGGCTACGCCGCGAGACGGAGCGGCTGATCTCCGGCTTGTCCGCCGACACCCTCAAGGACATCGGCTGGCCGAGTGCCGCCGAAGATCGACAGAGGACGGAGCGCCGTCTTGCCCGCATGTAAAGGCTGGCCGGCACAATCGCCGCTCAGCGTGATGGTTTTCGGTAGCCACCGGAAAATGTCGCTATATTACCGGCCCCTGCCCTAACCCGACGCGGATTTCCATGCTAGTGTCGCTTCTGGAATACCGAGGCGACACATTCCAAGCAAGGAATGTCAGATCAACGCGGGCATGGGCCATCCAATGAACAAAACACCGACCAAGAAACGCTCACTCGTCTTCTTTCTCGTCCCGCATTTCACGCTGTTGCCGTTCGCCGGCGCCATCGAGACGTTGCGTATTGCCAACCGCATGCTCGGCTACGCGGCCTATGAGTGGCGTCTGGCATCGGTCGACGGAGAAAAGGTCTATTCCTCTTCCGGCATCGGCATAGAGGTCAACACGTCGCTTGCCGACGAACGCCGTTTCCTGACCGGCGAAAACCGCCCGAGCATGGCGCTCGTCTGTTCCGGCATCTATGTGGAGGAGTTCCACAACAAGTCGGTTAATGCCTGGCTTCGCGAAGCCTATAACCGCAACGTCGCCATCGGCAGCCTCTGTACGGGTGCGCACGTGCTCGCGGAAGCCGGCCTTCTCAACGGCAAGCGTTGTGCTATCCACTGGGAAAACCTGCCCGGTTTTGCCGAGCACTTCCCCCAGGCCGAAGTCTATGCCGATCTCTACGAAGTCGATGGCAATCTCTATACCTGCGCCGGCGGCACCGCTTCGCTCGATATGATGCTGAACCTGATCGGCCAGGATTTTGGCGAGGGCCTTGTCAACCGGGTCTGCGAACAGCACCTGACCGACCGCGTCCGTAACGCCCATGACCGCCAGCGCCTGCCGCTGCGTGCCCGTCTCGGCGTGCAGAACTCCAAGGTGCTGCAGATCATCGAGCTGATGGAGAGCAATCTGGCCGAGCCGCTGTCTCTGCTCGAGATCGCCGACAATGCCGGCCTCTCACGCAGGCAGATCGAACGCCTGTTCCGCCAGGAAATGGGCCGTTCGCCGGCCCGTTACTATCTGGAAATCCGGCTCGACCGCGCCCGTCATCTGCTGGTGCAGTCGTCCATGCCGGTCGTCGAGGTGGCGGTTGCCTGCGGCTTCGTCTCCGCTTCGCACTTTTCCAAGTGTTATCGCGAACTCTACAATCGCTCGCCGCAGCAGGAGCGCGCGGAGCGCAAGCTGATCAAGTCCACCAATCGCACCGGCGTCGTCGTCTGACGCCGGCTCTTCAGCCGTAGAGGCTATAGAAGAAGCGTACCGACACGAACAGCAGGAACACCGCGAAGCCGATCTCGAGCTGCCGCTTGCTCATGCTGTGCGCCAGCATCGCACCGTAGGGCGTGACCACCATGGCGATCGGAATGATCAGCGCAAACGCGATCCAGTTGACGAAGCCGGTGGAGAACGGCGGAAGCCCTTCCTCACCCCATCCGGCCAGGACGTAGCCGATCAGGCCGGGAATGGAGATCAGCACGCCCACACCCGACGACGTCGCGACCGCCTGCAGGATGGGCCTGCGATAGAGCGTCATGAACGTGTTGTTGAGCACGCCGCCGCCAATCCCCATCAGCCCGGAAATCAGCCCGATCACAGTGCCGACGACAAAGCGCGCCGGCTGCCCCGGTAGATCGTTGCCGAGATGGAGACGATTATTGAGGAAGATCATCCGGGCAGCCAGCACGAGGGCGATGGCCGCGAAGATGAGACGAAGCGTCTCGCTCGACGCATACGCGGCCACGACCGTTGCCAGGACAGCTCCGAGCGGCACAGCGACGATCCAACCCTTGAGCAACTCCTCATCGACCGCCCCTCGCCGCCTGTGCGCCGTGAACGAACGTATCGACGTGGGAACGATGATGGCGGTTGACGTGCCCACGGCCAGGTGCATGATCACCGCCTCATCGACGCCGGCATAGCCGAACACCTGGTAGAACACCGGGACCAGAACCGCGCCGCCGCCGATACCGAACACGCCTGCCAGCAATCCTGCCACAGCACCCGCGACCACCAGTAATCCGGCAAACATCGCCAGTTCGGAGATCGGGGGCATGTCACACCTCTTGGTAGTGGCAGCCCTCGGCCGCCGTCATCAAACGATGACCTTCTTACAGGAGTATTCCTTCGGTACAAGGAAGGGTTCGGCCGTCCCGGTACGCCCCTACATCGCTCGTTGGGATCGCTTTTAGCGTTGGCTATTTTTTCCGACGCTGCCGGTATAGGCCGGTTCCGGAACGTCCTCCTGCGCAGGCGCGGAGAGATATGGGGTCGGATTGTCGGTGCCGATACCGTCCACGACCGGCTGGTCGGTCGCCCCTTCGGCAATCGTCATGTCTCCAGGCGCAACCGGCTGAGCCTCGGGGACGAGCATCTGGTTTTCTTCTCCGGTCGCCACACCGAGTTCGGCATCCATGCTCACTCCCTCGGAGGGAATGGCGTAATAGCCGCCCGCAGGTGCCTCCGCCATGTTTGCAGACGAAACGCCAATCTCCTCCTGAGCCGGCATGACTTCGACCGTCTGTTCGTCGGCAACCGCATCCGAGCCGGTTCCAGCGAGATTGGGCGTGTTGAGATAGTCGATACCATCGCTGCCGGCATTGCGCGGCTCGGTCGTAGCCGCATAGGCGGCTGGCTCGCCGACCCGACCGATATAGTCTTTACTGCCGTCCACGCGACCGACCAGTTGCCGATCCTCGCTTGGGTTGGATCCTATTTCCGCAGGAGGCACCAACCGATCGAGCGTACATCCAGCGATCGGGAGGATCGGCAGCAGCAGGGCCGCGAGCCGCGGCGGGGAGAATGACGACGCCATACAAACACCATTCCGCAACCGGACGTCCGGCGCGCCTAGACTGGGAACACTACCGTAAACCTGTAAAACATTCCTTGCGCCCGCTTTTGTGGCGGCGGTCCCAGCCGGATCGCCTATCTGCTATGAAGGTTAACGCTGCCGCCACCGGCGACTTATCGATCGGAGTTCGTGATGTATGCAGTCTGCCTTCCCAGCGTAGCGGTCGGAACGCTGCTTATAGTATTGCCCGCCCATGCCACTGATCAGTGCGGCCGGTGGCACGCGGAGATCTGGGAGGTCGAGGGCGGCGAGGCGATGACGGCCAGCATATGCCCGCCCGGCGCGACGGAACAACGTCCGATACTTTATTTTCATTGCTGGCAGCCGGGCTCTGTGGTGCTGAACTATGACGATGGCGGCAGTGGTCAGCCGCCCGGTGACGATTATGAGTTTGTCGGGACATTCACCTTCTCCTCAGGCGAGCACAGGGTCGAAAAGGAACTGATGTATTCGGCTATGGACGCTGTCATGACCGCGGATATATCCAACACCGATCCGTTGCTGACCCTGCTGCGCGGCGGCAACGGCGAAGTGGCCATCAGTCCACCCGCACCCGGATTTGCGACCAACACCTTTCCGCTCACCGGCGCGACCGAGGCCTTCGACACACTTATCAAGGCCTGCAGCCCCGAGACAGGGTGAGCATCTGCCATTGCAAACGAAAAAGGCCGGCGCTTGCACGCCGGCCCTTAGTTTGATCATGCTCGCTCTCAGGCGGCGTAGCGACCCGATTGCTGTGCCTCCTGCACACCAAGGCGCAGCCGGCCGAGCAGTTCACGAAGGTTGCGTGCCTCCGATGCCAGCGTCTGGCCTGCGGCCGTGGTTTCCTCCACCATCGCGGCGTTCTGCTGCGTCATCTGGTCCATATGGTTGACCGAGGTATTGATCTCCTGCAGCCCGGTAGATTGTTCCCGCGCCGCCGTGGCGATCGTGTCGACGTGATCGTTGACGCGGTTGACGAGCTGTTCGATCTCGACCAGCGCCTCGCCGGTGGAGCGCACCAGCTTCACTCCGTTTTCAACCTCCGCCGCGGAGTCGTTGATCAGCGTCTTGATCTCCTTCGCCGCCTGGGCCGAGCGCTGGGCGAGCTCACGGACCTCCTGGGCGACCACGGCAAAGCCCCTGCCCGCCTCACCGGCACGAGCCGCCTCGACCCCGGCGTTCAGCGCCAGAAGGTTGGTCTGGAAGGCAATCTCGTCGATCACCGTGATGATCTGACTGATCTTCTGCGAAGACTGCTCGATCCGGCCCATGGCATCAACCGCGGTGCGCACGATCTCGCCGGAACGGCTGGCCGAGGACTTGGTCTCGTTGACCATCTCGCGCGCCTCGTTTGCCCGCTCCGACGAGGTCTTCACCGTCGCGGTGATCTCGTCGAGGGCAGCGGCAGTCTCTTCCAGTGCAGCCGCCTGCTGCTCGGTGCGGCGAGACAGGTTGTGCGTCGCTTCACTGATGCCCTGCGCGTTCTCGGTAACGACATTGCTGGTCTGGTTGATCGCGCTGAGAACACTGCTCAGCGAGTCCACGGCAGCGTTGAAGTCGCGGCGAAGCTTTTCATACTCGGCCCCGAGTTCACCGATCGAGACGGTCAGATCGCCCTGCGCCAGACGCTCCAGCGCCGCGCCAAGCTCGCTGATGGCATGCTCCTGCCGTTCCGCGGCAGTACGCAAGGTCCGTTCGTTTGTCTGGCGTTCGCTGTCGAGCGCCTTCTGCTGCTCCGCTTCCCGGACGCGCAGATCGAGCCGATCCCGGACGGAGTCGCGCAGGATGAGCAGCGTCTTCGCCATCTTGCCGATCTCATCGGCACGGTCGACGTCGACGATCGCGGTCTCCGTCCGCTCCTCGGCGATATCGGCCATGGCGGTGCGGATGCGGTCGATGCCGCCACTGATGCTGCGAACGACGAGCCAGGCAGCGCCGACGATGACGACGATGGCAATCGCGCTGATGACGCCGTACTGAAGCGCGTTCTGCCGGAAGGTAGCGGCGAGGTCGTCTGCATAGACGCCGGTACCAACGACCCATCCCCAGGGCTCAAAACCGACCACATGCGAGAACTTCTGTACCGGCTCCTCGAAACCCGGCTTAGGCCAGAGATAGTCAACGAAGCCTTCCTTGTGCGCCTTCACCGTCTTGACGAACTCGACGAACAGGAATTTCCCCTCGGGATCCTTGTTCTGGCTGAGGTCCTGCCCGTTCATCTCCGGTTTGATCGGGTGCATGATCATCGTCGGATGCATGTCGTTGATCCAGAGATAGCCATCCGCTCCGTAGCGCATGGCGCCGATGACATCCTTGGCCCGGCTCTGCGCCTCTTCACGCGTCAGCGTGCCATCCTTCTCCATCTGGTGGAATCGCTCGAACACCTTGATCGCTGTCGCGTCGATCGCGGCAAGTCCGGCGCGCCGCTCGGCCGCCTGTGAATTGTAGGTATGGAACACACTGAAGAAGAGTGCGGAAACCAGAACGGTGAGAGCCAGTGCAACTAGTAGGTACAGTTTTACGGCAATGCTTAAGCGATGCATTATTATGTCCCCCTCCAAGCCGACACGATTCAGTTGAGTATCGCATCGCTAAATTACGGTATCGGAGTATGTCGGGAACATTCCTTTCCGAAGAGCTAACATGCTCGGACATTTTAGGGTTTTAGGTGACAAATCGACGCATTTCGGGACATTTATTCCGAAAACACACTCACCGCGATGCAACGAGTCGCAAAAAACGAGGAACCGTATGCCAGCAAACTCCGCACCCAACGGCGAACTGACCCTCAGGACCTTGGCGATGCCAGGCGACGCGAACGCCGCCGGAGACATCTTCGGTGGATGGGTCATGGCGCAGATGGACCTCGCCTGCGGTATCCGTGCCGCTGAGCGGGCGCGTGGCCGCGTCGTCACAGCCGCTGTCCAGGAGATGGCCTTCGAAATGCCGGTCAAGATCGGCGACACGCTCTGCGTCTATACAGACATCGCCCGCGTCGGCCGCACGTCCATCACGCTTGCCGTGGAGGCCTGGGCGCAACGCTATCTGACCCACACAATGGAAAAGGTGACACAGGCGACTTTCGTCATGGTCGCGCTGGACGGGGAAGGCAAGCCTACCCCAGTGCCTCAGGAGAACTGAGGGATGGAGCACATCGGCGGCGAGGAGGTCTTCGTTCATATCCGGGTGGTGATGGGCATGGTCATCAGCCTGTCACTGGCCCGCTTGCTGACCGGCGTGGCCGGCTTCATCCAGCATCCGGGCCGCCAGAAGATCTATCCGCTGCACATCGGCTGGGTGCTGTCGGTGTTCCTGCTGATCATCCATGCCTGGTGGTGGGAGCACCGCCTGCTCCAGGTCGATGTGCTGGGTTTTGGCGCCTATCTGTTCCTGGTTTGCTTCTGCAGCCTGTTCTTCCTGCTTAGCGCACTCCTGTTCCCCACCTCGATGGAAGACTATGCCGGGTTCGAAGACTATTTTTTTCTCCCGGCGCAAATGGTTCTTCGGCATTCTGGCGCTGATCTACGCCCTTGATCTGGCGGACACCGCGATCAAGGGGCTGGACTACGCCGGCACGCTGGGCTGGGAATTTCCTTGGCGCAACATCGTCTACATCGCCTTGTGCGCCGTGGCGGCCGCGACCGCCAACCGGCGATTCCACACCGCCTTCCTGGCCCTCGGCCTCGCCTATCAGATCAGTTTCATCTTCCGCTTCTACGACCTGATGCCGTAGGGCACTTCTTGGCCGCGCCTTCTTCATCCACGGAATACGAAAGCCGCCCCGATCACGATCAATGCAAAGCCGATGGCATGGTTGATGGTCAGGCTTTCCTTCAGGAAGAAAACCGAAAAGCCGGAGAACACCAGAAGGGTGATCACCTCCTGGATCGTCTTCAGCTGGGCCGCCGAATAATATTGCGAGCCCAACCGGTTCGCGGGCACGGCGAGGCAATATTCGAAAAAGGCGATCCCCCAGCTAGCGACGATCGCGAGAAACAGCGCCGACGACTTGTATTTGAGGTGCCCGTACCAGGCGAATGTCATGAATACGTTGGAAAGCGACAGCAGCACGACCGGCGCCAGGGCGGCGGTGAGCGGCGACAGCGAACTGGTGAATGGCATGATGACCTTCTGAGGGAATAAAGGACGTACGGGGGAATCGTCGAGCTTCGCGTAAATTGCCGTTTCGGCATGAGCGATGCAAGTGACCGCTAAAATGAGTCATTCCAACGAATATTAAGGGGGAAGAAGTGAGGAATGGTCGTATGGGACCAAGGATTGATAAACCATTTGGCGGCAATTTCCGTCACCAGATCACTTCGAATCCATCCCATTAACCACGCGTTATCAAATACATGGAAGCGTCAGGGCCACGTTCGCTTGGAACGCAGATCAGTTTGTTTTGTCTCATTTTTAACCCGGGATTGATCATTTGGATTACGTATTGAAGATCGGCCAGAACCGTTTCGTGCCGGCGATACGCGAAGCCCAGACCCGGGTTCTGCTGAGTAGCCAGCATTCGACGATCGTTTTCAACGCCGGAATCGCCATTTCCGCTACCTTCTTGACAGTAGCTGGCCATGGTCACAGCTTCGCGCTGATGGCGTGGCTCTCCACCGTCCTTTGCACGCTCCTGCTGCGCGTGATCCTGTTGGCGCGCTTGCGCAAGGACCATCTTGCCGGACACCAGCCCGAACGGACCCTGAAACTGATTTCGTTGGGCGCTCTGTCCTCCGGTATCGCCTGGGCCGCACTGCCGTTCATTATTAGTGATTTCAGCGGCGTAGGCCCGGACACCTATATCTATCTCACCATGATGGGTATCGCTGCTGGTGCCGTCATACGTGGAATCGGTTGCGCCTATCCAAGCCTTGCCTTCGCTCTGCCGACGCTATTGTCTATACTGATCTCCGTCGCCTTGGGAGGGCGCGCCGTCGATCTCGTACTCTCCGTCAGTATCGCGGCCTTCATTCTGATTTTGACGCGCAGCAGCATCGCTGCCGAGCGCGTCTTCGTCAGCAACGAACTCAGCAAACTGGAAGCGACCTCGCTTGCCGGCTCGCTATTACGTGCCAACCAGGATATCCAGCAGTCCCACGACCAGCTCGAGGTGGTTGCAACCCGCGATCCGCTGACCGATCTCGTCAATCGCGGCCGCTTCGCCGAGCTTCTGGCGCAAGCTGTGACCACGGCCACCACAGAAAACCGGGCGGCTGCCCTTCTCCTTCTCGACGTCGACCGCTTCAAGACCATCAACGATACACTCGGCCACGGAGCCGGTGACGTGGTCCTGAAAGAAGTCGCAGGTCGGCTGAATACGATCGTCGGCGCGGACACGACCCTCGCTCGCCTTGGCGGCGATGAGTTCGCGATTCTTGTCGACACCAATGACGCCGGAGTCGTCGCCCGTCGCCTCGCCGACAACATCCTTGAGCGGAGCCGCCAGCCTATCGTCGTCGGCGGCACCGCACTTTCGGTCAGCCTCTCCATCGGCCTTGCCTGCTATCCGGAGCACGCGACCACAGCCGAAGACCTGCTCGCCTGTGCCGACATGGCCCTCTACGCCGCGAAGGAACGCGGCCGCCGCTGCGTCCAGGAATTCCACCCGACGATGAAGTCCCGTGTCGACCGCCAGCGCATGATCGAACAGGACCTCGAACACGCCATCGCCGAGTCCAAGTTGGAGGTCTGGTTCCAGCCGCAGATTCGCCTCGGCACCGGCGAGATCGCCGGCTTCGAAACCCTGCTGCGCTGGTTCCACCCGGAACTCGGCGCCGTGTCGCCCCCCGAGATCGTGCAGGCCGCACAGGCCATGCATATTGCCGAACGGCTGACGGAATATGTCGCCGACAATGCCTGCCGCATGCTGTCGCGCCTGCCGGAACTGGGCCTACCCACCGCGACGGTGGCGTTCAATGTCTCGCCGAGCGAATTCGCTCTCTATTCCGTGGCAGACATGCTGGAACGCGTCACGAAGGAGCATGGCATCAATCCGAACCTGCTCGAGATCGAGATCACCGAAGAGGCGATCCTCGACACCGCGGGCGCCGGCGAACAGCTCAAGCGACTGGAGAATGCCGGCTACAAGCTCGCCGTCGATGATTTCGGCATGGGCCATTCCTCCCTCGCCTATCTGGTGAGCCTCAAGGTCGACCGACTGAAGATCGACAAGAGCTTCGTCACCGGCGTCTCGGATACCCGCGCCAACCAGGAGCTGATCACCGCGCTCGTCGGCCTCGGACAGGCTCTGACGATTGAAATCGTCGTTGAGGGCGTGGAGAGTGAGGCCGACGCCGCAACGCTGGAATCGCTCGGCTGCAGTATCGGTCAGGGTTATCACTTCGCCCGTCCCATGCCGGAACCGGCCCTGAAGACATGGCTCGACGTCCGTAACCAGCCCGCCCGCCGCCACGTCGCCGCCTTGGCCTGAACTAATAACCTATTGCTGTTTAACGAAGATCACCTAAATTCCATCCACTCACGTTGAGGGTTTAGATGGTTCAGGCGGTTTTTTATCACAAGATTGGAAGCATCTACGATGACGTCACGGGCTTACGCTATCACTTTCCCAAAATGTATCTTTCGAGAGTGAGGCAGACAGTAGGTGATTGGGTAATCTACTACGGACCACTTCCACGGTTGCCGGGGCGTTACTATTCGGGGATCGCCAAGGTAAAGGCCATTGAGGCCGATCCGGGACGGCAGGACCATTACTACGCGTATCTGCAAGAGTATCTCGATTTTGATCGTCTCGTCGAATATCGAGAAAACGGGGGCTTCGAAAACCAACTCGTTGGCCCCGGTGGAGCAATCAATCCAGGGCGAAGTGTTCAGGCCGTACGTCTAATTACCCTCTCCGAATTTTCCGCAATTGTTGCTGCTGGTCTATCGGAGCCGGACGAATGGCCAAATCGTGTGGATAGCCCCGCCATCTCTGCTGTTAGTGAAATGCCGCAGACAGATTATGATGCTGATGATTTTCGACGGCCGATTTTACAGCACACATTTAACCGACCTTTTCGCGACGCCAAATTTCGTCAGCACATCCGACAAATCTATGATCGTACTTGCGCCTTTACGGGCCTTCGCCTCATCAACGGGAACGGAAGGCCGGAAGTAGAAGCGGCTCATATCATCCCTGTCGAACGTGGTGGCAATGACTCGATACAAAACGGCATCGCTTTGTCGGGCACAGTACATTGGATGTTCGATAGGGGGCTTTTATCAATGACGGATGACTTCCGAATACTCATTTCACGCCAACTTAATGAAGACGTAAGCCATTTGCTGAAGCGCAGTTTAGTGGCCAAGGTTCCCGAGGAATCCCGTCATCGCCCCCATTCTCACTATATTGCCTGGCACCGTGAACATGTGTTCAAACATTAAAATGATGAGATAAACGCCGCCCCTTATGCTGACAATTCCTGTCAGCATCCTGTTCTTCGTTTCACTTTTGTTCCGATTTTCCCGCCGCGCCCCCTTCCCTTTGCGGCGGCTGTTCTCCATATTCCGGCCATGGCCAGAACACCGAAAAAACCGTCCTCCCCGTCCGGGTTCGAGGAAGCCCCGCAAGCATCTTTCGAAGGCGCGCCCTATGAGGGCAACATCGCCGACTGGCTGAAACAGATCGAGGCGGAGGCCGAAGCCTCGTCCGTCGAAAGCCAGCGCGAAATCGCCTCCAAGGCCGGCAGGCACCGCAAGAAGGTCGAGAACGAGGCGCGCAAGCACACTGAGAAGGTCACCACCTCGAAAACCTCGCGCGGCGTGTCGATCGGCGCCTCCTCCGATCCGAAAACCCGCGCCGCCGCCGGTCTCAACCCGGTTGCCGGCCTCGACGTCTCGCTGGAGGATGCGGGCGCGCTCGCCAAGGGCGGTGTCACCGCCACTGTCGAGGCGCTGTCCAAGCTGATCGAGAGCGGCAATCCGCTGTTCAAGAACGGCCAGATCTGGACGCCGCATCGCCCCGAACGCCCGGAAAAGTCCGAAGGCGGCATCCCCATCCGCATGGCCTCGGACTTCAAACCCTCCGGTGACCAGCCGACCGCGATCCGCGACCTTGTCGAGGGCATCAAGTCCGGCGAGCGCAGCCAGGTCCTGCTCGGCGTCACCGGCTCGGGCAAGACCTTCACGATGGCCAAGGTGATCGAGGAAACCCAGCGGCCGGCAGTGATCCTCGCACCCAACAAGACGCTCGCCGCGCAGCTCTATTCCGAATTCAAAAACTTCTTCCCCGACAACGCCGTCGAGTACTTCGTCTCCTACTACGACTATTACCAGCCGGAGGCCTACGTCCCGCGCTCGGACACCTATATCGAGAAGGAATCGTCGATCAACGAGCAGATCGACCGCATGCGCCACGCCGCCACCCGCGCCATCCTCGAGCGTGACGACTGTATCATCGTCGCCTCTGTCTCCTGCATCTACGGTATCGGCTCGGTCGAGACCTATACCGCGATGACCTTCCAGATGACTGTCGGCGACCGGCTCGACCAGCGGCAACTGCTCGCCGACCTCGTCGCCCAGCAGTACAAGCGGCAGGACATCAACTTCACCCGCGGTTCTTTCCGCGTCCGCGGCGACACGATCGAAATCTTCCCCGCCCACCTGGAGGATGCCGCCTGGCGCATCTCAATGTTCGGCGACGAGATCGAGGCGATCACCGAATTCGACCCGCTGACCGGCAAGAAGACCGGCGACATGAAGTCGGTGAAGATCTACGCCAACTCCCACTACGTCACGCCCCGCCCGACGCTGAACGGTGCGATCAAGGCGATCAAGGAGGAGCTGAAGCAACGCCTCGCCGAGCTGGAAAAGGCCGGCCGCCTGCTGGAAGCGCAGCGCCTTGAGCAGCGGACCCGCTACGACCTGGAGATGCTGGAGGCGACCGGCTCCTGCGCCGGCATCGAGAACTACTCGCGTTATCTCACCGGCCGCCGCCCCGGCGAGCCGCCGCCGACGCTGTTCGAGTACATTCCCGACAACGCGCTGATCTTCATCGACGAGAGCCACGTCACCATCCCGCAGATCGGCGGCATGTATCGCGGCGACTTCCGACGCAAGGCGACGCTGGCGGAATACGGATTCCGCCTGCCCTCCTGCATGGACAACCGCCCGCTCCGCTTCGAGGAATGGGATGCGATGCGGCCGCAGACGATTGCCGTCTCCGCCACCCCCGGCGCCTGGGAAATGGAACAGGCCGGCGGCGTGTTCGCCGAACAGGTGATCCGCCCGACCGGCCTGATCGACCCTCCGGTAGAGGTGCGCTCAGCCAAGACCCAGGTCGACGACGTGCTGGGAGAAATCCGCGAGACGGCGGCGAAGGGTTACCGCACCCTCGTCACGGTGCTCACCAAGCGCATGGCCGAGGACCTGACCGAATACCTGCACGAGCAGGGCGTGCGTGTGCGCTACATGCATTCCGACATCGACACGCTGGAGCGCATCGAGATCATCCGCGATCTGCGCCTCGGCGCTTTCGACGTGCTGGTTGGCATCAACCTGCTGCGCGAAGGTCTCGACATTCCCGAATGCGGCTTTGTCGCCATCCTCGATGCCGACAAGGAAGGCTTCCTGCGTTCGGAAACCTCGCTGATCCAGACCATCGGCCGCGCCGCGCGTAACGTCGATGGCAAGGTCATCCTGTATGCCGACCAGATCACCGGCTCGATGCAGCGCGCCATGGACGAGACCGCCCGCCGCCGCGAAAAGCAGATGGCCTACAATATCGAGCACGGCATCACGCCGGAATCGGTCAAGGCGAAAATCTCCGACATCCTCGACTCGGTCTACGAGCGCGACCATGTCCGCGCCGACATTTCCGGCGTCTCCGGCAAGGGTTTTGCCGAGGGCGGCCATCTGGTCGGCAACAACCTCCAGGCCCATCTCAACGCGCTGGAAAAGGACATGCGCGACGCCGCCGCCGACCTCGACTTCGAACGGGCCGCTCGCCTGCGCGACGAGATCAAGCGCCTCAAGGCCGCCGAACTGGCGGTGATGGACGATCCGATCGGACGGGAAGAGGCGGCGAGCGCCGAAGGCGCGAGGGGGACCGGCGGTGAACCGCGTATATCGCTGTCGAGCCGGTCGAAGACGGGCCGGCCGCAGGGCGATCACCCTCAGGGTGCGGAGTCAGCCTCCTACTTCGCAAAACCCACCCTCGACAACATCGGTCCCCGCGGCGACACGCCCGCCCCGGCCGGCCAGTCGCTGTTCCGCAAGAACACCCTCGACGAAATGACCGTCGGTCGCACCGAAAAGCCGATGACCGGCAAGATCCCGGAAAAGCCGGCGGTTTCTCGAAGGACGGATGAGGGGCAGCCTGACGACCCTCGCCCGATCGTCAGGGGCAAGATCGGCGCCGGGTCTTACGAGGATCCCGGCGATCAGAAACGCAAGGGGCGGACAAAGGGGAAAACGGGGCGGCCGGGACGTTAGCCACCAGTCGCTTCTCCCCGCCTGCGGTGAGAAGGTGGCGGCAACGGATGGCGCCGCCTCTCCGTCATTCGAACGGGGCTCATACTCACTCGAACCGCTCGTCGATATGCTCGACCTTCTCCGAGATCAAGTTGTCGATCACCACATGCGACAAAGCCTCGGCCCACCTCCCAGAGCGCGCGCATGTGGTCCGTGTCCTCATGCCGTCGGTGCGCCTCCTCGCTGGTGAAGGCTTCCGCCAGCAGGATCCTGCCCGGATCATCGGGCATGGGCACGAGTTCGATATAGAGGCAATCCGGGTCGAGCCTGCTCTTCTGCAGATGATCCCGCGCTGCTTCCAGATACTCGGCCCGCTTTCCGGTCTTGGTGGTAAAGAACCCGACGATGATTTTCATGGAGCCCTCCAAAGCTTGAGCAATATGGAAGGGTCGCCGGGATGGAGCGATATGGCAATGCTGCCGGCCGGAGTAGGCCCTCACCCTATCGACAGGGTAGGGTGAAAATACTGGATCGGAGCGCATCTAACAAAAAAGCCCCCACGACAAGGTCGCGGGGGCAAGGTCGGGGACTGGGAGAATTGCGGTGCCGGTCCGGTGTTGGCGCCGGGCCGGAACCGCGGGAACAGGAAGACGCCGACCCTCTGACGGCGCCTTCCATCTCGTTACGGCGTGGTGGTTGCCGCGCCGTCGTTGGCGTCGCCGCCGATGCCCTGGAAGGCCGGAGCGTTTTCGAGTTCCTCACGGGTGACGTTGAGGACGATACGGTCCGGCAGGCCATCGCTGCCGATCTGCGTGCCCTGACTGTCATCGGCGGCCATCTGGTCGGCGCTGTCTTCCGGCATGCCGGTGCCGGTAATGGTGTTGTCGGCGCCACTCTCGACCGGCGGGGTCGCGGTGGTGTCGTTTGGCGTGGTCGAAGCTGTCGTCTCATCGGAGACGCCGGCGTCCATGCCACCATCGGCCGCATCGGCCTGTTCCTGGGTCATGCCCGGACCGATCTGCAAGGCGGCAGTGTTGACGGCCACATCCTTCTCGCCGATGCCGAGGAAGCCGCCGACGCCGATGATCACGGCATTGACGCTGCCATCCTGGCTAACGAGCACGTCGTTGATCTCGCCGATGCTTTCACCGTTCGGATCGTAGACGGCCTTGCCCTGCAGGTCGCTGACGCGCCAGGCGCCGGTTTCAGGGATAGTAACGAAGGTTTCGGTAGACGCCGAGGCGGTCTGGTCGGCTGCGCTCGGCGCAGGCGTCTGGGCGCTCTGATCCGCAGCTCCGGGAGCCGGCGTCTGGACACGATCAGTGGTGTCGGCGGCGCCGGTTCCTGTCTGGGTGTCAGTCACGCCCGGTGTCATCGGCTCCGACGGGGACTGCGCGTTGTCGGACTGAGCCGCGACCGCGAGCGGAAAGGCGGCCGACAGCATCAGGACAGTCAGAAGTTTCTTTGTCATGGCAGGGGTGCTCCTCTCATATGGACTGATCATCCAACGGGCGAGGAGACGGAATGTTCCGCGACGATCCTCCCACGGAAAACGCAGAATCCCATTAAAAATCAGGGGCAAGGAGCGGACAAACGTCCGCGCCTCGCGAAAAAACTGAACATTCGTAAGAATAGATTCACCGGCGATCGGAGATAAACGTCGGAAGGGATCGGCTGCGAATCGCGCCGACCCGTCATTGCCGGGCGGAAGGAGAGATTGCATGGCGCTGATCGGATTCAAGAACACCCACAATCAGGACGTTTACGTCAATCCGAACCAGGTGCTTTACATTTCGACTTTCGAGGAAGGCGTGACCGTCATCGCTCTTGCGATCACCAGCACCGGCGGAAAGCCCTATTCGCTCTATGTGCGCGGCAGCGTCGAACTCGTCCGCCAGCGCCTCGAGGGCGGCCCCATCCGCCGCACCTATGCGCAGCCCCAGCAAACACCGCAGCCGCAGCAACCGGCCGAAGTCGCCGCAGAGGCGTAATCTCCCCCAACCTCCCCGACTAGACGCGCCCGCCGGATTGACCGAACGGGAGCGAAAGACCCCTACTCTGCCGCCTTGGCGATGTCTTCCGCTGTCTGGTCGAGCTCGTAGGAATAACCTTCCAGCATGGTATAGGCCTGCTCGATCGCCTCGATCTGCGTTTCGGCCTGCTTGATCGCATCGGCGATCGACTGGCTGCGGGCCCGCAGCATCGAGCCGAGCACGTCGGTCTCCGGCTTCCGGCCAAGCCGGTCGAGATGTTTCCGGACCCGCGCCCGGTGGCGCTCAAGTTCCAGGATGTGGAATCGGCTCTTTAGGATGTCATCCGACAGTTTGCGCCGCATCGCCGCGATCGGATCGAAGCTGCCGGGCTCGCGCTCGTCGAGAATGAAATCGTTGACCAGCGTCTCGATCATCATCAGGCCCTTGAGGTCCTTGGCGTCGGCAAGCTGGGGGTCGTAGCCGGTATCGTCGTAGACGCGGCGGCGCACCGGATCCTTCAGAAGCTCGAAGGCCGCCTGCAGCCGGGCGAACTGCTCCGCATCGCCGCCCGAATCCGGGTGCGCGCCCTTGGCCGCCTTGCGATAGGCCGCCTTCACCGCCTGGTCGTCGGCGTCGCGCTCGATGCCGAGCATCTTGTAGGGATCGATCACCATCGTCACCTGTCTCTCGTCACGTCTGCCCCGGCCCGGATCAAGACCTACCGGCTCAGGCCCGACGCTTCAAGCACCGATCCGGCTTTCCCCCGATCAATCCTCGGGGAGGAACAATTGCCATGACGCCCCTCACCCCCTGCCGGGACCTTTCCCGCCTACGGGGAGAACGAAGATAAAGGCACGGCCATGCCACGAGTCCCTTCTCCCCGTCGGGGAGAAGGTGGCGGCAGCCGGATGAGGGACAACCTGTCCCCATCCAGGATGAAAGATACAGCCGCCCCTACTCTGCCGCCTGCAGCTTCGCCCCGCCGGCAATGTCCACCGCCGAGAACGCATCGGCGATCACCTGCGGCCCTGCCCCCGGTTTCATCGCATCGGTCGAAAGAATCTGCCGGTAGCGCCGCGCCCCGGCAAAGCCCTGAAACAGGCCGACCATGTGCCGCGTGACATGGTTCAGCCGACCACCCGTTGCCATCCATCGTTCGGCATAATCGACCATAGTGTCGCGCAGACGCAGCCAGTCGAAATCCGCAGTTCGAGTCGCCTCGACCACACCAAAAATCTCCCCGTCCACCTCGGTCAGCAGCGTGGCATTGTGATAGGCGGCGCGGCCGAGCATGACGCCGTCCATCACCTCGAGCTGACGCTTGGCCTCGGCTATCGTGGCGATGCCGCCGTTGATGCCCAGGAACACGTCCGGATTCTCGCGTTTCATCCGATGAACGAGCGCGTAATCGAGCGGCGGGATTTCGCGGTTTTCCTTCGGCGACAGGCCCTGCAGCCAGGCCTTGCGCGCGTGAATCCAGATCGCGTCGGCGCCGGCACCCACCATGCGGGCAAGGAAATCCGGCAACACCGCCTCCGGCTCCTGATCATCGACACCGATCCGGCACTTCACCGTAACCGGCACCGTTGCCACCCTCTTCATCGCCGCGACACAGGCCTCGACCACATCCGGCGTCCGCATCAGGCAGGCGCCGAACGTGCCGGACTGCACCCGGTCCGACGGGCAACCGACATTGAGATTGATCTCGTCGTAGCCGAAGTCGGCAGCGATCCTGACCGCCTCGGCGAGCTTTTCTGGATCCGACCCGCCGAGCTGCAACGCCACCGGATGCTCCTCCGGCGAAAAACCCAGAAGCCGCTCGCGATGCCCATGGATCACCGCGTCCGCCACCACCATCTCGGTGTAAAGCAGCGCCCGGCACGACAGCTGCCGGTGAAAGTACCGGCAATGCCTGTCCGTCCAGTCGATCATCGGCGCAACGGCAAAAAGAGGCGACTGCGAATACGATCTTTTTTCTTTTTCTACAGTCTCTTGCATAGGGCTCTTCATGATTTTGTTCAGCTGTGCCGCATAGCCTATGCCGCGCAGTTTCGGCGCCACGCATCATCGACCTACACCCTGTATCAGGTCGCGGTATTGGCTCGATCACGGAGCGCTGGTTCAGTTAGCAGCGCTGGCTTCATGCCCACGCGCTTCATTTGACGCCGCCGTGTAGCATGACAACCAGACTTTTGACAGCAGGCCGGTACCAGGTCAGGTCGCGATGCGCCAGCGAGAGTTAGTAGACGGCCTGGCCAACCGAAGCCTATTCCAGCGGATTGATTCTTCCACTTCCCACCGCAAACGGCACCAGCTTACGTTCCGTGACGCCGTTCTTGTTGATATTGAACAACCCGGTGGTCCCGGTGAACCCGTGCTGCCTGGTCAACTTCTGCAGGGTAACGACCTGTGCGCCTTCGGCACGAACGAGGCCTGCAGCCAGCGCAACTGCGTCATAACCATACGCAGACGCATCCGACGGCGTATAATTGAAGCGTCGATTATAGCGATCCCGGATCAAGGCGAAATTGTCGCGAGCGAAGGAAAGCAGCAAAGCGCCTTTGGCGGCAGGGCTGGAATATGTTTGCTGGTGCCAGGAGCTTGTCCCGATCAAGGCGACATCCGGTTTGGCTCCGGCAGACTTTAGCGCCATGACGGCGGTGACGGTTGCCGGCGTGTTCCCGGCTATCAACACCACGTCGGCCGCCGAGATAGCTGCCTTGGCCCCGCGTACGGCGTCGACTACACCCACCCCGCTGCCTTCGTAGCGAACACTGCCTGTCACGCGCCCGCCGAGCTTTTCGATGCCGGCTCTGACCCTCGCCTCGAAATCGGAAGGGTAATCGGACTGCGTCAGGAGGACGAAACTCGCCTTGCCGCCAATAATCGCGACCTTGGCACCCTGAACAGCACTCTCGAGCTCGTCCACCGCGAAGTTGATCACCCCGTCGCCCGCTACCGGAGCGGCGAGATTGACCAGGAGAGGACGTTCCTTCGCAGGAACGGAGACGGCCGCTTTCGTAATCGCTGCAGAGCCATAGCTCATCAGCATGATAGAATTGCGACTCTTGGCAGCGGCGATCTCGGTCTGCACCTGCCCGCCGTCAGCGGAGACTGGCACCACCCTCACCTTAACCTGGTCAGCACCAAGCTCTCCGACCGCCAGTGAGGCGCCGTCGCGGACATCCCGTGATCGCCCTTCGAGATAACCGTTCGGCCCGCGCTCGACCAGAAGAGTAATCTCCGCACCGTTGGTGCCGAGGCTTTCCTGTACTTCGGTCGATGGCGGGGCCTTGACCTTGTTGAGCGCACCATCCTTGCCCTTGCCCACGTTATCAAAGCCAGACTGACAAGACACCAGCAGGATACCGGCAATCGAGAGGCCGGCCACGGCAACGCCCCGGCCGAAGAAGAAGCCCCTGACTGTTCGCAACAACCGGTTTAGCGGCGAGGCCGCGTCGCGCCTCCACCTGTTTGCAACAAGTATGCCCCCTGCCAAAGTCCCCTCCGAATCCGCGACGTATAGTCGGGCGTAGTTCGCATCATGGTACAATGAACTGCAACAATCGATCCTAGATAGACGATTAATAAATTCTTTCAATCATTTTCTGCAATCTAAGAAAGAATTTTATTAAATATTTCCTAAGTTAAAAAACGTTGTTTTCATACGAGTTCGCTACTGTTCAGGAAGTCCTGAGTAGAGGCGTGACGCATATGAAAATAACAACAAAAATGTATGCTGCAATATTGACGTCCGTTCTTGCACTTTCGTGTAGCAAGTCAGAGGCACAGGAACTTAAGCAACCTGAGATCGTCAAAAACATCTCGATCTCGTTCTTGCCCATTGCTATGCGGATGCCATTAAACCTGCTGGTTGTCGGGGCACAGGATGCCGCAACGGTCGTAAGCCAACAGGTATCGTGGGTTGCGAGGAATGCGCCGGTAAAGGCGCGCTCCCGACTGATTGCGATGGACAGCACGCCAGCCAGCGCACTGCGCACCGGCGCCATCCCGAAAACCAGCGGACAGCCCGCTGTCTTCAACAGCGTCTCTTTCTCCATGAGGAAGCTCGGGGCACTCGCAAAATTTGCGCCGTCAATCGACCAGATCCACAAGAATGCCGCCTTCGTCTGCCACGATGCCCGATGCTCAAACGCTGCCCGGGCAATTTCGGATTCCGTAAGCGGCAACAGGTCAGCGTCGCTGCGCGACAAGCTGAACATCGTCAACAGCGTCGTCAATCGCACCATCCGCTACCAGCGGGATCAGCAGATCTACGGGGTGGCCGATCGCTGGGCGAAGCCGAGTGAAACCATGGCTCTGGGCAAGGGTGATTGCGAGGACTTCGCCATCCTCAAGATGGCCGCCCTGCATGCGATGGGTGTTCCCGCTGACAACATGGCTCTGGTGGTCGTCTTCGATCAGCGCAGGAATGTCTATCACGCGGTACTCGCCGTGGCCGCGGCAGACCGGTACTTCATCCTCGACAACGTACGCAATGCGGTCCTCACAGACCGCCAGCTGCGGGATTACATGCCACTCTATTCGATCGTCGACGGTCTTGGCTTCTTCCACGGCATCAAGGCGAATACGTCAAAGCAGGTGGCAAAGTTGCAACCCATTGAAATGGTCGCCCCTGGCGAAGGCCCGGAAGACGTCAACTTCTAAAACCGTCGAAGAAATCCGGATAGAAGAGGCGAGGCCTTAGAAATCGGCCACGTAACCGACCAGCATGTTCTTCTGCTGCGTTGGTGCAAGCGCGATGTTGATCTTGCCACGCATCGACCTGGCATTCAGCGCGACACTGAAACCGGTCTTGATGACCGCGCCGCGCTTGGCGTTCAATGTCGCGATCGCATCATCAATCTGGGTATCGATGAGAAACTTCAGATCCCAGACCATGGCCGAGTTGTTGTCGATCGAGAACTTGCTCCGCAACATGCTGACGAACAATTCGTTGAACAACATGATGCGGCGCTCACGGGTCATCACAAGCGTCGGCACGGGAGAGGCGTGCACGATCGCGTTGAGACTTTCCAGAGCGGCCCTTTCCTCCTGGTTCTCCAGTCTGTTCAGGACCCATTTGAACGCCACGATCCGGAGCACGGATGCAAGGTTTCCGTTCTCAGGAACCAGCAGTGCGGACCGTCGGACGATATCGGCCGTGCTCGTCCCCGTGTGGCCCGCCATACGCCCCAGGCAATCCCAGTAAATGCGTTCCAGCCGGATGCCGCGCCGTTCAGCGCCGGCACCAACCGCCCGGAAATGCGGCTCCAGTTCCTTCGTCCCGATGGTTTTCAATACGTCATCGACACCCGGAAGAGTTTCGCGAGGTCTGGTAGTCTCGATGAGAGGTACGCTGTGCGTCATCTCATCGCTCCGTCAGCGCTTCAGAGCGGGCTTTGTTGATGGGTTTCAGAAGATAGCTGAGCACCGTCTTGCGACCGGTCATGATCTCGACCGAGGTCACCATCCCCGGAATGATGGAATACTGCTTGCCATCTTTCTCCAGCGCCGACTGATCGGTCTTCACCTGCACGAGATAGTATGTCTCCCCCTTCTCCTTCTCCACCAGGCTGTCTGCTGAAACGTTCTCAACCTCTCCCTCGAGTCCACCGAAAATCGAGAAATCGTAAGCAGTCACCTTCACCATCGCCTTCTGTCCCGGGCGAACGAAAGCGACGTCGCGGGGAGAAATACGTGCCTCGACGAGCAGGGTGTCCGCGGTCGGGACCACGCCCGCCAGCACGGTGCCGGGCTCCACGTAGGCGCCGATGGTATTCACATCCAGGGTGTTGACGATGCCATCCACTGGCGAGCGGATATCGGTTCTCCTCACCCGGTCTGACGCTCCGCGGATCGTTTCATCGACGACCGACAACTCGGCCAGCGCCTGGGCTTTGTCCGCAAGCGCCTGTTGCTGCGTTTCGATCAGCGCCTGCTGGGACAGAAGTTTGGCCTCTTCTATCTGCCCCTGAAGGCGCGGCAGGCTTTCCTGATAAACCTTCAGCTGGCCGAGCAGATCGTCCCGTTCGCGTTCGTTTCTCAGAACCTCGCTTTCCGCGACCAGCTTCTTTTTTGCGAGTGGGGCATAAAGTTCGAGCAGTCTTTCCAACCCTGCGATATTTTCCTGAAGCCGCGCAATATTGGCACGCGCTTCGTTCAGCTCGTTTTCCTTCTGCTTCACACGTTCGGTCAGCACGCCAACCTTGTTGCGATAAGCCGCGCGGTCTGCCTCCAGCAGACTTTCTTCGTTGGCGCATACGTCTTTCGCAACGGCCAGAATCTCCGGCGGACACACGAAAGGAGAATCGACATCCCCCCGCTCCTCCAGCGTCAGCCGCGCGACCTTCGCACCCAGCGCACGGGCTCTGGCGACCGCCTCGCCGAGAGAGGATTCCGTCGTGGTGTTCTCGATCTGGATCAGCAATTGCCCCTTGTGCACCACTTGGCCGAGCTTCACCGCGATCTGCCGCACGACGCCGGGTTCCGAACTCTGGATGATCTGCGTTTTGGACACCGGAATGACCTTGCCATCCCCGCGAGCGATCTCGTCGATTTCCGTGAAAGAGGCCCAGACCACGAAGGTGGTAATGCAAAGTCCCACCAGCACGAGCACGGCGCGCGCCAGCAAGGGTGGCCGATCGACAGTGGAGTGCAAGACGGCGGAATAGGTCATGCGCCCTCCACCCGATTGCGCTGCATTGCCTCGATCACCGCCGCCTTAGGGCCGTCGGCGATGACCCTCCCCCGATCGACAACGATCAGACGATCCACCAGCTCGAGCATGCTGTGGCGATGCGTAGCGATCAGAACCGTGGTCTCGGCATCGAACGACGAGCGCAAGCGTGAGATAAGATGCCGTTCGCTGGCGAGGTCCATTGCGCCCGAAGGTTCATCGAGAAAGACGATCTTCGGCCTGGTCAGCAGAAGACGCGCGATCGTCAGCGCCTGTTTCTGCCCATTAGAGAGATTGCTGCCCCGCTCTCCGACCGGCATGTCGAAGCCGCGCGGATGGTTCGCCACGAACAGGTCGACACCGGTCGTGCGACAGACATTCAGGATTTCCTCGTCCGTCGCGTCGGCCCGTCCGAGCAGCAGGTTCTCCTTGACCGTGCCCGAAAACAGGTCTGACGACTGGCCGGCAACCGCAATAGCAGCACGAACTTCCGCCATGTGATACTGACGGATATCCACGCCGTCGATCACAAGGCGTCCCTCGGTCGGCAGAAAAAGTCCGTCTAGCAGGCGACCGATCGTCGTCTTGCCGGAGCCTATCCGGCCGATGATGCCGATCTTCTCACCGGCCTTCACGGAAAAGGAAAGCTGGTTGAGGACCGGGAAATCGGAACCGGGATACTGGAAAGAAACATTTTCGAATGCGAAAGCACCCCTGCTCACCTGACGATTGACGAACCCGACCGTCGCCGGCAGATCCTCCGGCTGCTCCATGATCTTGTCGAGGATGCGTAGGGACATCGTCGCCTGGCGGAACCGTGTCAGGGTCATGGTTATCTGGTTCAGCGGCGCGCCGGCGCGGCTCGCGAGCATCACGGTGGCAATGATCGCCCCCATGGGCATATTACCCGCGGCAAACTGGTAGGAACCGGCCACGACGATACAGGTCGTGACGCATTGCTGGATGAAGGCCATGATGTTCACGGCATCGGCCGAGATATGCTTGATCTTCTCGCTCGTCCGGCTGGAATTCTTGCTCAGTTCCTGCCAGCGACGGAGCATGCTCGCCTCGGCGCGCAGGCTTTTCAGCGTCTCTATCGTCGAAATCGTTTCCACCAGAAGCGACTGGCGTCGCGACGCCTCGTTTGCCGCAGTGGTCATGCATTTGCCGATACGGGACTGCGCAACGAGGCCGACAATGATCGCGAGGACGAATGCAACGGCCGGAATGACGACCAGCCAGCCACCAATGAGGAAGATGACGAAAAGGAAGATGACGACGAACGCGCTGTCGATGACAACGGCAATAGTGTTCGAGGTGAAGAATTCGCGCACGAACTCGTATTGCGTCACGCGGTTGGCATATTCGCCGGTCGACATTGGCCTTGCGGCCATCGTCGTGTTCAAGACTTTTTCAAAGAGGAGCTGGGACAGTCGCATGTCCGCTTTTCGACCAGCGTAGTCGATCAGCTGGGCGCGAGCGGTTTTCAGCAGGAAGTCAAACAGATAGGCGAGCGTGATACCGAGCGCCAGCACCCAAAGCGTCGACATCGCCTTGTTCGGCAGCACCCGGTCATAGACGTTCATCGTAAACAATGGCGAGGCAAGCGCGATGATATTGATGAAAAGCGCAGCCAGGACCACCTGCATATACGTGCGCCAGAAGGGCGCGAGCGTCGTCATCAGCCAGTGCCGTTTTTCTATTTCGGCAGCTTCACCAACCGTCGCCTCCTCGCTCGTATTCTGGTAAAACAGCGAGAACTCCATGGCCCATGTCGGCCGGAGCGCTGACAGCTGCTGAAGCGTCAGCGTTTGCGGCTTGCTCCTCTCCCCCTCAACCACATGGAACAAGCCGTCGTGATCGCGCTGAAGCACGGGCAGGCAGCGTCCGCCCTGCAGGACGATAATGGCCGGGCAGTCGAAATTTCCGTTGCGGCACCCCCGCTCATCGACACGGTCTACCTGCAGACCAATACGAGCGGCAATTCGCTCCACATCATCGATATGGAGCGATTCGATGATCTCTTCCGGAAAGCCCGAGAACAATACCGTCTCGGATGTCGCCCTCTCGAAATAACCGGCTACCGACTTGAATGCTGACCGGAAGGTTCCCGTCGCTTCAGTACGGGGACCGACTGCCGCCGCGGCGTCCATAGCCTGTCCACCTCGGCTTTACTGAGACCGAATGGGCGCAAGCAGATCGAACGGCATGTTCGCCGCCTGACGAGAGTTCGTTTCCTTGTATTTCGGATCGGAGACCGTCGGAGGTACCTGGAACTCCTGGCGGGCATACTGGTTGGCCTGATCGAGCGGTATGCCGTTCATGACCTTTACCAGGCTGCCCATCGCGGCCAGAATCTTGTATTCGGCAAACAGTGACACGAGCCGCGCCGTCTGGGCGCTGACGCTGGTGTTGAAGCGGGTATTCTGCGCGTCAAGAACGTCCAGCAGCGACCGCTGCCCTACCTTGAACTGCTCCCGGTAGGAGTTGACCAGGTTCGCATTGATCGACGACTGCTCGGCCAAGGTCCTTGCCAGAGCGCCGCGACTGACGCGTTCGTTCCAGGCCGAACGGACGGACTGCTCCACCTCGCGGTGCGAGTCATAAAGAGCCATACGCTGTTCGCCAGCCCGGCGGATCTGTTCCTGTTCCTTGGCGGTGTCTATGCCGCCGCGGAAGAGGTTCCACCGCGCAACCACACGGGCCTGGATATCGTTCGTATTGCCCTGCGAACCGCCAATGTCGTCACCGGTCGAGGCGGAAAGTTCCAGATTGATCTTTGGCAGATAGTTGGCCCGCGAACCGCGCACCTCGGCATCCGCGGCATCGACATCGGCCATGGCTGCCGCAATCTGCGGGTTGGCGTTCTTCGCAATGAAGATCGCTTCATCGAGCGTTTTGGGCAGGGACTTGGCGACCGACTCGGGTTTGGCAGGATTGGAGATCGGCTCGCCAACGACACGAAGGAACCTGATCTTGGTGGCCTCCAGTTCCTGCTGGGCTTCCAGCAGGCGCGCCTTGGCGGCTTCCAGGCGCTCGCGCCCCTGCAAAAGATCCGCATCGGTCAACGTACCACCCCGGATACTCTCATCGATGTCGGACAGGATCTGCTGATGGAAGTCCCGGTTCTGCTGGGCAGCAGCAACAATTCCGGCCTGCAGCATATATTCGAGGTAAGCCTGTACAGCCTCGAGCGCCAGAGCCTCGGACCGCTGACTGACCCTAAAGGAAGCCCCGTCCACTCGTGAGGCCTGACGCTCTATCTCTGCCCTCGCCGCGCCACCATCGAAAAGCGGCTGGGTAATCGTCAGGGTGACGTCCGCAGGGCTGAGATGTTCGTGGTCGCTACTCAGGCCGCCCGTTGTTGGGCTGGCGAGGCGACGCTTGCCGTAACCGGCTTCGAGATCGACCGATGGCAAATTAAGGCCCCGCGCCTGACGCAGTTCAAACTCGGTAGCCTCACGGTTCTTGGCAGCCTGCAAAATTTGAGGGTTTGTCGTCAGCGTCAGCTGGACGGCTTCCTTAAGGGTCATGGCCTCGCTTGCGCCTACCCCTAGGGAAATCAGCGCTACCGACGCCGCCAATGACAACATGAACTTGTTCGAGATATTCATATTACCCCCCGGTAATGATCTGAAATCGCCCCATCGGCAGCTTGACTCTCAGGCACAGAGACACAATTCCGTTCCAGAACTACTACCTAGAATTGGCCAATACGCACGCTCTATAACTTGTTTCGAACACCATCGGCACTCGCACAAGTCCATCTGAATCCCGCAATAGCCGTTCGCGTCAAAATCTAGATGATTATTTTTGGATCATCCAGCATCCACAAAAATTTGATGGATAAGCGTGATATAAAAGGTACACTTTGCAGGTGCAATTCTATAACAGCACAGACATACCTAATATTAGAATAATAAAATATAAACCAACGCACCCCGTTTCGCTCTATTTAAATTAGCACACTCATAATATTAATTCATTGCAATCTTAGGTATACTTCTGCCACTGGCGCGAAGCCAACCACGCCAAAGTTAACCAATGATTGAGATGCTTGATGGCAAAGCATATCCCGCTATGCCTAATATTTAACGAAAGGTTGCAATCAACCTCCTCATGTATTCCCTATGCCCGCAAATTTTCCTTTTGGGGGCGACAAATGTCTAATGATGATCGCATCGGCTTTAACGAATTCACGGAAGCATCGGAGGCCGGCTCCTTTACCGAAGAGCGCGGTATCTATGATCGTGAGCCCAATGATGTAGCGGAGAGTGTGATGGTCGCCCAGGCGGAAGAGCCGGCGACGACGGGCAAAGAGGCGCGCCTCCCCCAGCAACCCTCCCCTGTACAGAACCCCATGCCGAGCGAGATTACTCCCGACGCGAACAATGTCGTCAATCTTCCCGCCGGAGCATCGGTCGATGAGATCCGGGTGGAAGGCAAGGATATTGTTCTCGTACAGGCCGACGGAAGCGAAATCGTCGTACTCGGCGGCGCCGCGCCAATTCCGACCTTCCTGATCGGCGAAATCGAAGTTCCCCAACAGGTCGTTCTCGCGATCCTGGAAGACGGCGGCGTTAACGTCGCCGCCGGTCCGGACGGTACGTTTTCCGTGGTGACGACAGGCCCAGGAGGGTCGGGCGGTGATTTTGTCGACGAGCTGCCGCAGCAGGAAGACGGTGGGCCGAATCTTCTGGCGCTGCTGGGTAACACCGACCTGACACAGGAAGGTGATAACGAGACCGAGGACCTGGCCGACGACACGCCGATCATCACCGACACGTCGAGCATCCTTCTGATCGAAGATGCGGTTGGAGATTCTTTTGAAAACCAGACCGTCGACGGCCAATTCGGCTTCGATCCCGGCAATGACGGTGGCCAGGTCACAGCGATCAGTTTCTCCGGAGCCTTTAACGTCGACGAAGAGGGTGGAACATCGGACACCGGCTTGTCGCTGACCTCCGGCGGCGTTCCGGTCGTCGTGAGCATCAACGGATTGGTCATCACTGGCACTGCAGGCGTCGGCGGACCGATCGTCTTCACGCTGACCGTTACCGATCCCGCCACCGGTGCCTTCACCTTCAGCCAGACCGCTCCCCTCGACCACCCCGATAAGGGACAAGTCGGCGTGTCCGACCTCATCCGCCTCGAGTTCAAGTATACTGTCACGGATCTGGACGGCGACGGCGCCACGGGCACTGCGTCCATCCTCATCGGCGACGACGGCCCGGCGGTCACCGCTCCGGTGACGGGCGGGAAGGTCGAGGACGAAGCTGTCAACAACGGAAACGATGAGCAAGACGGCCTGGCGGCGACCATTGGCGGTTCCCTCAACATCGACTGGGGCGCAGATCGGGCCAATGATAATGACGGCCTGCCCGGCGACCGCTCGGTTGCCTTTACAGACGCGACGATCACCTTCTCCGGCACCTACGGCGAAACGCTGACCTCTCTGGGACAGGAAGTCCATACGGCAATCGTCAACGGCACGCTGGTCGGCTACACCGGCAGCGTCGTGCCGGTCGATGTCACGGATGCGAGTGTGGTCTTCCACGCCAGCCTCTCGGATGCGGATCCCCACGGTTTCTACACTTTCACGCTGGTCAAGCCACTCGACCATGCCGCGGGCGCCGACGAAAATGCTCTCACCCTGACATTCGGCTTCACCGCCACTGACGCGGACGGCGACACGTCCACGTCGACCATCACGGTGACGGTCGTCGATGATGTTCCCGTCGCAGTCGGCGAAGAGACCGGAACCGCTGCCGAGAATGATCTCGCCAACCTGAACCTGCTCTATCCGATCGTTTTCGATTTCTGGCAGGGCTCGCTCGGCACCAGCCCCTATGACGGCACGGCCAGCGACGACAGCCATACGGGCTTTTTGGGAACGGTGCCCGTGTGGGGCTCCCTGGCGGATAACATCCGCGGAGGCGCGGATTCGCTCGGCGCCTTCCATCTCGTCACGGAAGCCCAGGCGGAGACCCTCCTGTCGAGCTTGGGACCGAACGGCTATCTGATGTCGAAGGGCGAGGCCGTCAACGACGCCCGCATGACCACGATCAACGGCATCGGCGACATCATGGGCTTCTTTGCCGACGATGGCCGTCTCGTCTTCGGTCTCTTCGTCAGCGAAGACGGAACTTACAATTTCAGACTGTTCGACCAGTTGGACCACCCGGCTGGCACCTCATTCGATGATGCACTACCGCTCGATCTCTCCAAGTTCGTCACCTATACGGATGGCGACGGAGACACGATCGATCTCGGCACCAATCTCTTCATCATCACGGTGACCGACGATGCCCCGATTGCCGTCGGCTCCGAAATCCGGACGGTCGCGGAAAACGATCTGGCCAACTATAACCCGCTCTACCCTCTGGTATTCAACTTCTGGCAGGGCTCTCTCGGCACCAGCCCCTACGACGGCAGCGGCAGCGACGATAGCAACACCGGCTTGCTCGGTACGGTTCCGGTCTGGGGTACATTGGCCGACAACATTCTGGGCGGAGCGGATGGCCGCGGCGTGTTCAATCTCGTCTCTGAGGCGGATGCCGAAGCCATCCTGCAGACGATGGGTCCGGACGGTGGTTATCTGACGTCGAAGGGCAAAGAGATCAACGATGCCCGCATGATCACGATCGACGGCGTCGGCGACGTCATGGGCTTCTTTACGGAGGACGGCCGCCTGATCTTTGGCCTGTTCGTGTCCGAGAATGGCACCTACAACTTCCGCCTGTTCGACCAGATCGATCATCCGCAGGGCGACGATCCCCAAACCGGGGCGCCGGAAGCCGTAGCCGACTCCATCGCCATTGACCTGTCGCACCTCGTCACCTTCACCGATTATGACGGTGACAAGATCGACCTTGGCAACGGCCGCTTCGTCATCTCGGTAACTGACGACATCCCCATGGTTGTCGACAACCTGGAGATCACCCTGAACGAGGGCGATCTCGATAATTTCCTGTCGCCGGTCAACCTTCTTCTGGTGGCGCTCGGCGCACCGGTCGTCGGTTCCAACGGTAACGAGCAGGATCCGGACGGGCTGCTCGACAACCTCTTTGGCACCACCAGCGCCTCCGGGTTCCTCAATCAGTTGTTCGGTGACAAGATCGTCTCCGGCGGAGCCGACGAGATCGGCCGCTTCGCACTGGTATCCGAAGCACGGGCCGAAGCCCTGCTGGCAGCCGCGGGCTGGAGCTCGAACGGTTCCCCGATCACCGACGCCCGCCTCGTTACCATCGACGGCATCGGTCAGGCCATGGGCTTCTTCACGGAAGACGGCCGCATGGTGATTTCGCTTGCGCTCGGCAACGGGCCGTTCGGTGCCTACGACATCCGCGTCTGGGATCAGCTCGACCATCCGGGTCATGACGACCCGTCGACGCAGGAGGTGGAAACCGCCTTTGAGGATACGCTCGCCCTTAATCTCGGCCAGTTCATCACCTATACCGATGCGGACGGCGACAAGATCGACCTCGATGGCCACGTCACTCTCAATGTCGTCGATGACATTCCGGTCGTCGTCGGCAGCATCGACGTCACCCTCAACGAAGGTGACCTGAGCAACTTCCTCGCACCCATTAACGTGCTGCTGCTGGCGCTAGGCGCACCGGTCGTCGGTTCGAACGGCAATGAACAGGATCCGAACGGGCTGCTCGACAACCTCTTCGGCACGACCAGTGCCTCAGGCTTCCTCAACGAGCTTTTCGGAGACAAGGTCGTCTCCGGCGGGGCGGACGAGATCGGCCGCTTCGGTCTGGTTACCGAAGCACAGGCTGAAGCGCTTCTCGCCACTGCCGGCTGGAGCTCGAACGGCTCCCCGATCACCGACGCACGCATGGTCACCATCGACGGTGTCGGTCAAGCCATGGGCTTCTTTACCGAAGACGGCCGGATGGTCATCTCGCTGACGCTCGGCAACGGCCCTCTCGGTGCTTACGACATACGCATCTGGGACCAGCTCGATCACGAGATCGGCGACAACTCCGCCACCGGGGCGCCGGAGGCGATCGAGGACACGCTCGCCCTCAACCTAGGCCAGTTCATCACCTACACCGACGCCGATGGCGACAAGATCGACCTCGACGGCCATGTCACCCTCAATGTCGTCGACGACATTCCGAAGGTGATTGGAACCAAGACGATCACGCTCGATGAAGACGACCTCTCCAACTTCAATCCGCTTTGGGAACTTGGTGAAGCGCTGGGATTATCCCTGCTGACGCAAGGCTCCGAAGGCACTGACCAGAACCCGGATGGCCTCTTCGATGACCTGCTCGGCACCACAAGCCAGTCCGGCTTGCTGAACGAACTGGTCGGCAACAAGCTCGTTTCCGGCGGCGCCGACGAATTCGGCAAGTTCGGCACGGTCAGCGAAAGCCATGCAGAAACGCTGCTGGGCAACTGGTCTTCCAAGGGTCACGCGATTACCGAGGTTCGCGCCCTGAGTCTGCCTGCCATCGGTTCCGTGCTCGGCTTCTTCACCGATGACGGACGGTTGATCTTCACGCTCGCTGTGAACGAAACCGGCCTCTATGATGTGCGGCTATACGATCAACTCGACCATGCCTATGGCGACAATGGCGAGAACGCGCTGCAGATCGACCTCTCCAAGTTCGTCACCTATACCGATGCTGATGGCGACAAGATCGACCTGGGGACGGGTACGCTTGTTCTAAACGTGATCGACGATGCTCCGATCGCAACCGGCGCGACAGTCACCGTCACGGTCGAAGAAGAGCACAATCAAGGGTCAGGCGGCGACCTAACCCATGGAAATGAGGACGGCGACGACGAAAATGACCTTGATCGTGACTGGGGGCCGGATGTTTTCTACAATCCCTTCGTCTCTCTCACAACCAACATCGCTGACAGCGATCTGAAGACCTTGGTCGCCACCGGCTCCGACGAAGGCGGCGCCTTCTCGCTGAGCCAGGACATCTCCGGCCCGGTGATGACCGCGGGCGCCAACCCGGTTGTCGTTACCTCCAAGGGCGAACCCGTCCTGCTCGACTACTCGTCGGGACAGGTCATCGGTTTTGTCGATGCGAACAACAACGGCACGTATGAGGCCGGTGAGCGTCAGGTATTCACGCTGACGGTCAACGCTGGCGGTGGGTTCACGTTCACGTTGCTCGACCAGGTGGATCATACCTACGGCGACAATATCGAGGACATCCTCACCCTCAACCTCGGTCCGGCCATTACCTACACCGACGCCGACGGCGACAGTGTCACGCTGACCTCCGGTCTCAACATCCAGGTGATCGACGACACCCCGATCGCCGACATCAACTTGAATAGCAACAAGTATCTCGTACTGGACGAAACCGTCGGAGGAAGCCCCTCGGCAGCCGGTGATGCGAACGCCAACGACGAGGCAACTGCGGCGGCAAGCCCGGTCGCCGCTGCGGTCATCGGCTACGCCACCGACAGCGGTGCCGGCTCGCTCTTCACCAACAACTCAAGCGTCGGCGCCGACGAGGGCATGACCTCGTCCTATGCCCTGAAGATCGTCAACAGCGTGTCGGGCCTCCGAGACGCCCAGACCAATGCCGCAATCACGCTCGAGCAAGGTACGGGTGCTCTTGCCGGCATGGTGGTCGGCAAATACGGTATTGGCGAAACCGATATCGCCTTCGTCATCAAGATCGACCCGACGACCGGCGCGACGACCATCTGGCAATATCGTGCGATCGAGCACAACAATGGCACAAATCCCGATGATAGCGTCAGCATCGCCAGCGGCAGCCTGCAGATCGAGGTGACCGTTTCCGACTATGACGGTGATACGTCTAGTGATACGGTCGACCTCGGCGGCCGTATCCAGTTCCAGGATGATGCGGCGGTGTTCACCAACGTCGATACCGCCGGCATCGCGATGAACTGGCCGAACGTTGTCTCCACCACAGGCACCTTCGACGTCCACTATGGCGCCGATGGCGCAGCCGCAACCGGCGCGTTGGCGATTTCGGGATACCCGCTATTCAGCGGCATGACGGTCGATCCCGCCTCGACGGATACGAACCTGATCGTCAACTACAACGGCGCTCCGCTCTATACCCTCGCGCTCGATCCTTCCGGTGAATACGAGTTCACTCTGCATCAGGAATGGCCGGATATTCCTTCGGAGACGGTCAGCGTACCGAGCAGCGCCTTCACCGCGGCTAACAGCGGAACCTATTCCTACGCGAACGGCGCCGTGACCTTCATCGGCATCAATCCGTACAACGGCGGTTTCGGCGTCGGAGGCAGCAGTCCGGATCAGATCACCAACGGTGAGCAGTTCGACGTTACCTTCGCGAAGGCGATGGACACCGTTAGTCTGGCATTGAACGTCGACGCCGACGGTCTGCTCGTCCAAGGCACAGTAACTGTGAAGTGGACCGCCTATGACGCTTCCGGGGCCGTTGTAGGCTCCGGCTCGACGCCTTACCCGAACGATGGCAATCAAAATCTCGCGATCGGCGCGAACATCCCTCCCTTCGTGAAGCTCCACTTCGAAGTAACAACTACAAGCCATCTTACGCACGTACCGAGCGTCAAGGTCACGGGTCTTACCGGCAACACCGCCGCAATTCCCGCCGACGATCAGGACCTGCAGTTCCAGATCACCGCGACCGACGGTGACGGCGACAAGACCACCAGCCCGCTGACGATCCATCTGGAAGCGGTGCCGGAAGTCGCGGTCTCCGACGCGACCGTCGATGAAGGCGGCCTTCCCGCTCGCACCGGCGGCAGCGCCGGAACGGACGAGGCGGCAGACGGCAATCCTTACGACAACGATTTCGACTCCGAAGCGGCAGTCGGCACTGTCACGGTCGCCTCGACCGATGGTCTCAAGGAAGTGCGCTTCACCAACGAGGCCAACGAGACCCGCGTGGTATCGCTTGCCGAACTGAACGGCTCCGCCACGACCCCCGTCGTGGTCTTCGACGATGCGACGGGCAGGCTGGAGATTATCGGCTACAATGCCGGCGTGATCACCTATCGCTATACGCTTGAGGACAATGTCGATCATCGTGTCGCAGAAGCCGACAAGCTGGAGTTCACCGTCGTTGCCGTGGATCCGGACGACTACGCCTCCTATCCGGTCAAGCTGACCGTGACGATCGAGGACGATGGGCCGAAGGCACACTATTCCGGCCGCGTGACGCTGGTCGAAGATGCGAACGCCTCTACCGGCGCCTTTATCCAGAAGTCGGCCGAAGGTCAGTTCAAGTTCGACGCAGGTGCCGATGGCGCCAAGGTGACGTCGATCGCCTACGGCTTTGCCGGTTCCATCATCAACGATCCTGACCAGCCCGAGGGTACCCCCTTCACGACGATCCCGCTCACCTCGGGCGGCCAGCTGATCACTGTCGCGAATGTGGCCGGTGATCCGCTGAAGATTGAAGGCAAGCTTGCCGACGGCACGGTAATCTTCACTGTGGAGGTCCTGGACCCACTGACAGGGGCCTACAAGGTCACGCAGCTTGGCCCGATCGATCATCCGGAAGCAAACGTCACAGGTGCCGACGATCCGCTGCGCATGAAGGTCACCTTCACGGTGACCGACGGTGATGGCGACACCTCAACGAACAGCATCCAGATCGACATCCTTGATGATGCGCCGACGATCAATGGCGCTGTCCAGCCGGTGAACTTTCTTGCCAATGGTGATTTCACCGATGGCATCTGGGCCAACAGCGAGAGCTGGGGTGACTGGACGACCGGAGCAGTCGGCTGGAAGATCGAGGGTACGACCCCCGACCAGCAAGGCGTCCGTCTGGAGCGTGTTGCGGACGGCTACCAGAATATGCAGTCGACCGGCGGCGCACCGATGATCGATCTCGGCGCAACGCCGGGGAACGTCTCGATTTCGCAAAGCATCTCCGGTCTCACGGCCGGTGAAACCTACCAGTTGCGTTTCGAACTGGGTTCGCCGATCGCAGGCTCTGCCCAGCTCGTGGTGATCTGGAACGGTCAGGAATTCGTGCTCCAACCGACCGACACGATGCAATGGGCGACGCTCGATCTCATTGCGTCTTCCGGCGTGAATACGCTTGTCTTTAAGGAAATCGGCGACTCCTCCGACAACACCGGAACCTTCCTTGCCAATGTCAGCCTGACCAAGGGTTCTGACGTTCCGGTGTTCGAAGCGACGACCGGTGAAGACGACGGCGCGATCTCGTTCCAGCTCATCGAGGGTGTACACTACGACTTCGGAGCCGATAGCAACGGTACGGTCACCTTCGATACCGGCAATGTCACCATTGCGACCCCGAGCGGCACCATCATCACCTTGCAGCCGGGCAACTACAGCTACGACGCCCAAACGGGCATCTTCAAAGTCAATCCGGGTTGGGCCTTCAACGGGCTCAGCGAAGGGGACGTCGCGGTATTGACCGTTCCCTTCACCATCACGGATGGCGATGGCGACAGCAGGTCGGCCGTCTATCAGGTGAAGATCGTCGGTCACAACGATGCTGTGCGGATGTCGGAAGGCACGCCCTACGAAGGGCCTTTGACGACCATTACCGAATATGAGGAAACCCACCCACGTGCCGGTTCCTCTGACGACCGCACTGAATTCGATGCTCCTCCCGGCTATGGAGGGCTGAACGGCGGTACCTTCCACCTCTACGACGACCATGGTGATGCTCACCAAGTCGTGGTGACGCCCCAGGGTAGTTCATATCTCGGCTATGTCACAGCCTCGATAACGGAGACGACGGCGAACGATGGCGCTGGCGTGGTGACCTGGCAGTATCACGTTACCGATGCCGCACTTAATCCGCTCGCCGAGGGTGAAGTGAAGGTCGAGACCTTCACGATCACCGTCACAGACAACCATGGAACATCAACGTCTCGCGATGTAACCATCACCCTCAGGGGCACCAACGATACCCCGGTGATCAGTGTTGAGACCGGCGACAGCACCGTCGCAGTGCTCGATGAGACGAACGTGGGGCTCGCCGCCAGCGGCACGCTGTCGGTCGCCGACGTCGACCTCACCGATATCGTCACGGCATCGGTCGAGCACGTGACGGCCACCGGCCCCACCGGCGGCCTGAGCACTGCCGACCTTCTCGGCTATCTCAGCTTCACCAACGCACAGGTGCTCGACGCAACGGAGACCAGCGACAAGCTCATCTGGAACTTCAACTCCGGCACCCAGGCCTTCGACTTCCTCGCCGATGGCGAAACGCTCACCCTCACCTATGTCGTCCGGGCTACCGACGACAGCACTGGGGCGGCCTTCGACGAGCAGACGGTGACCATCACCATCAACGGTACCAACGACGCGCCGGTGATCACGATCCCCGCTGGCGAGACGACTTCGAGCAGCATCCCGGACTTTGTCGGCGAGACTGTGGTGACCCGTTCCCTGAACGAGACGAACACGTCGCTCACGAGCAACGGTCAGCTCATCGTGAGCGACGTCGACGCCGGCGACATACTGAGCGCGCAGGTGATCTCCGTCTCCGGTGGCGGGGCCGGCTACAACCCGGTGACGCAGGGTGCGCTCTCATTCCTGACGCTGTCGGGGAACCCGAGCGACACGCTCTCCTGGACGTTCAATACGGGCGCGCAGAGCTTCGACTTCCTGCCGCAGGGTTGGCAGGTGCGGCTCAACTACACGATCCGGGTGACCGACAGCTCTGGCGCTACCGACGACCAGGTGGTTTCGGTGGTGATCACCGGCACGAATGACGGACCGGTTCTTGCAGACGACTCGGTGATGACGGACGAGGACACGCCGGTCGTGACGGGCAACGTGCTCGCCAACGACAGCGACGTCGACGGCACTCTGTCAGCTGCCAACATCACGGCGTTCACGCAGGGTGCAAAGGGCACGGTCGTCTACAACAACGATGGTACCTTCACCTATACGCCGCACGCGAACGCCAACGGCTACGACAGCTTCACCTATACGGTCACCGACCAGGGCGGAGCCGTGAGCACCGCCACCGTCGCGGTGACGATCGGCGCCGTGAACGATGCGCCGACGCTCGCGCCGGTGACGGGGATCACCTATACGGATACGACCGACAACGACACCTTCTCGGCACTGTTCGGAACCTTGGAGGGTACCGACGTGGACTCCAGCACGCTCACCTACGGTATCGATGGCGGTGGCAACTCGGCCTTGGCCGGCTATGACATCGAGAAGGCCGGCGTCTACGGTGTTCTCTATGTCAACAGCCAGACCGGCGCTTATCGCTACGAACCGAACGACGCGGCGATCGAAGGCCGGAAGACGGACACGACCGAAAGCTTCACGTTCACCGTGTCCGACGGAACCGCCTCTGCAACGCAAACCCTGGACATCACGATCAAGGGTGCGAACGACACAGCCGAAATCAGCGGTTGGGCAGCTGGCGAAGTGACCGAAGACGGCAACTTGACCGCGAGCGGCACGCTCTCGGTGACGGACCGTGACACGGGCGACACCGGCTTCCAGACCCCGGCTTCGCTGGCCGGCGTTTATGGTGACTTCACCTTCAACGCCTCCACCGGAGCATGGGCCTACACGCTCCGCAACTCGGAAGCGAACGTGCAGGGCTTGAACGATGGCGATGTCCGCCAGGATACGCTCACCGTCCAATCCGCTGACGGTTCGGCAAGCCAGAACATCGTCGTCACCATCAACGGTGCGGATGAACCGGTATTGATCGACGTGACGCCGAAAATACTGGCGCCTTCCCAAATGCTATACCGGACAGGCTCAGGGAACGGCGAGATCACTTACATCAACCGGATCCAGTTCCAGGATGCGGACGCCGGGAACGGACAGGTCACCATTACTCTCACCGTCGGCAACGGCAACGGTACGTTCGGTGCTACGGGCTCGGGAGGTGTCACAGCTACCGGGAGCGGGACTTCAACCCTTACGCTCACCGGAACACTCAGCAACATCAACCATTTCATTGGGAACAACAATATCCGGTTTGACCCGCCGGGTAACTCGCTGGCCGATCGAAATATCGTTGTGACGATTGATGACAACGGGGCCGCAGCAGGCGGCAATGTCAAGACGGCTACGATCACCCTCAAGCAAGCGACCGGCGACTACAATTCATCCGCGTCGTCGAATGTCGCGCTGGATGGCGTCAACCTCGACGACGTCACGCTGAACTTTGGTGGCGGGAACGATACTGTTGTGACGTCCTGGGCTCATGGGCCAGGCGACGTTCGCTACGACGGCGGTAGCGGTACGGACACCATCACTCTCGTGTTCACCCCTGACCAGCTCGAGGCAATTCTGGTCAACTCTACGTATCGAAACCGTCTAGATGATTTCCTGAGTGGAGAAGAGGAAGATCTGGATCTCGGGAACACGACGTGGAATGCCGAGGTCGAAAACTTCGAGGATGCGCACCTCGCATTGGCACGGCCCGGTTCTCTGTCCGGGTATACCCTGTACCATCCGGCGGACTCGGGCATTCCGAATTTAACGACGTCTCCAAACGGACAGGCCAACCTCCTCATCGGGAACAACAACTTCGGTGATACGCTCAACGGACAGGGCGGCAATGACATCCTCGTTGGCCGTGGCGGCGACGACATCCTGATCGGTGGGGCCGGCAGTGATTTGCTGCTCGGGGGCGATGGCAATGACCGCCTGATCGGCGGCACAGGGAGCGACCTGTTGTCAGGTGGACGCGGTGCCGACACGTTCGTGCTCGACACCGATGCGCTCTCCAATATCGCACTCGGCGACGTCATCACCGACTACAACAGCGCGGAAGGTGACATGCTCGACATATCGAGCCTGCTCAGCTCGCTGCTGGGTCACGAGGCATCGGAAGCCGAGGCCCTGGCCAGCGTAAAGACGACAGTCTCCGGCAGCAACACCGTGGTCAGCGTTGGCAACAACGCCGATGGCTGGCACGATGTGGTCGTCCTTCAGGACTACACTTCGACGGTCAAGGTTCTCTACGACGACGACCAAAACACGACCAGCTACAACAGCTGATCTGTCCGCGAATCTTCCGCGCAAGTCCTCCCGCACTCCAGGCAAGGCTTGCGCGGAACGCTTTTCGGCGTCGCCGTTCGGGTTCGCCGGCACCATGAGCGCAGCTTTTGTAGCTCGAACGCGACCTCTCGCGGTGCCTTACACTTCAGGTCGGTCGTACAGCCGCTGCGTCCACCTTTCACCGACAATCCGCTCCCATTCCGGCGGTTCGAAGCGTTCGTAGCCGCCGCCGGGATAGAGAGTGATCTCACCGACGTGCACGCTGTCGTCGCTGACGAAAAGATCGATGCGGGCGAAATCCAGATCCCTGCCAAGGGTCGAGGCTATCTCCAGCATGGTATCGAGCTGCTTCGGACGCGGCAGCTCGCCCGTATGGAAGGGGAAGTAGTCGGGATCGAAGAACGGCAGTTTCACCCAGTCCGGTCCGTAGGCGCAGGAGGACGCCCCCTCACCGTCGCGGATGTCGACCATGATGTGCGAGACCTTGCCGTCGAACACGAACATGCGGAAATCCCAGGGAATGCCGCCATCGATGATCAGCATCTTCTCGATCATCACCTTCGGCTCCACCTGGCTGTAGGCCCATTCGCGGTTGTAGCGGTAATGATCGACCGCCAGCCATTCGGCGGAGGGATCGTTGGCGAGCAGGTCCTCGACGTCCTCCGGCGTATAGATGAACCGGCCGAGCCCGCTCGCATGGTTCGGCTTGACCACCACCGGCAGCGGAATCGCGCTCCAGTCGACCTCCTTCAGGCTTTTACCGGCCCAGTAGACCGGCAACACGTGCTCCTCGCCGACCCGCTCGGCGATCCACGGCTTCACCGCGTTCTTGTCGACCAGCGTCACGTAGAGAGGATTGCGGTCCCAAAGCTTTCGCGCCTGCACCTTCTCGCCAAACATCACCGGTTTGGAGAGATTGGGCCAATGCCCCTTGATGAGCAGATATTTAAGCCGCACGTAAATCGGGTCGGGAAGCGGAGCGATCAGCCGCCAGGCGATCCGGCGCGCAAGGCTTGCCAGACCCTGGCTCTGGATCTCTGCGATCTTGAACTTTTCCTTCCGGACAATCGCCACGCAAGCCCCCCCGAACCTCTCGCTCACTGCAAGGCTTATGCGGCAAGGAACTCAAATTTGCGTAAACGTGAAGTCCTGTTTTTCAGGATGGATCAGAGCAGGCCTAATTCCGCCAGTTCACGCTTCAGGTCGTCCGGCATGTTCTCGACGTCCGCACCGGACGAGGAAAGGTCACGCGGCGCAGCGTCTGCTTCGAGGTAGCGCCACCCCTGGAATGGCCGGCGCGGCGCCGGTGCCACCTCGATCACCTCCGGCCCGAGAATGAGTTCGCAGCGCGTGATCCCGTCGCCGCCGGTGAAGGTCTTGATGTCGAGAAGCTTCTGCCGTGCCGCCACCTGACCCTTGATGATCCAGTAAAGCGAGCCGCCATCGAGCAGATCGTCCACCCGCTTCGGCACCATGCGCGTCACATGCGAGGAATGGGGTTCAAGCCCGGCGGCGATGGCCACCAGCGATCGCTCCGCCACCCAGTCCTTAAGGTCCTGGATCGAATCTGCGCCGACGCACAGCTTGATGAGATGAAGGGTCATGCCTTCGAGATAAACCCTCCCGCGACGGCGTCAAGGGCGGCGACTATAAGCAGCCCTCCCCTCCACAACGGCACGAGCTTCATTCAACATTCAACGACGTTGACGGCGAGCCCGCCGAGCGAGGTCTCCTTGTACTTTTCGCTCATGTCGTTGCCGGTCTGGCGCATGGTCTCGATCGCCGCGTCGAGCGGCACGAAATGCACCCCGTCACCCTTGAGCGCCAGCGAGGCCGCCGTCACCGCCTTCACCGCGCCCAGCGCATTGCGTTCGATGCACGGCACTTGCACGAGACCGGCGACCGGATCGCAGGTCATGCCGAGATGGTGCTCGAGCGCGATTTCGGCAGCGTTCTCGATCTGCTCCGGCGAGCCGCCCATCACGGCCGCGAGTCCCGCCGCCGCCATAGCGGAGGCCGACCCCACCTCGCCCTGACAGCCGACCTCGGCGCCGGAGATGGAAGCATTGTGCTTGATGATGCCGCCGACCGCCGCCGCCGTCAGCAGATAGTCGCGAATGCCCTCCTGATCGGCTTCCGGATGGAAATGCAGATAGTAGCGGATCGTCGCGGGCACCACGCCGGCAGCACCGTTGGTGGGCGCCGTCACCACCCGGCCGCCGGCGGCATTCTCCTCGTTCACAGCCATGGCGTAGACGGAGAGCCAGTCGTTGGCCAGCACCGGGTTCAACCGGTTGGAGCGCCATTCCTCCTGCAGCTTGTCGTGGATCGACTTGGCTCGCCGCCGCACCTTCAGCCCACCCGGAAGCGTGCCGTCCTGCCTTAGGCCGCGATCGATGCAACCGTTCATCGCTTCCCAGATACGGTCAAGACCGGCATCCAGCGCCTCACGGTCCATCACGGCCTCTTCGTTGGCCCGCTTCATCTGCGCGATGGTGAGGCCCGAGCGGCTCGCCATGTCGAGCATCTCCCTGGCTGTGGCGAAGGGATAGGGCACCTTCTGCGAAGTCTGGGCCTTCTTCGCCTTCTGCATCGCCAGCAATTCGGTGTCGGTGACAACGAAGCCGCCGCCGATCGAATAGTAGATCGTCGTCAGAAGAGTGCGACCGTCCCGGTCGAGTGCGGTAAAGCGCATGCCGTTGGCGTGGCCGGGTAACGGCTGCTTCTTGTCGAACACGAGATCGGTGCCCGGGTGAAAGTCATAGGCCGGGTGGCCGGGTGGCTGCACCTTCCCACTTCGCTCGACTTCGTCGATGATCTCGTCCATGCGGTCGGGATCGATCCGGTCCGGCGCCTCACCGGTGAGTCCGATGATCACCGCCCTGCCCGTTCCGTGGCCGATCCCGGTATAGGCAAGCGAGCCGTGCAGGCTGACCTTGAGCGCGGCGACATGCGCGCCGGCGGGGCGCGGCCAGTCGTCAGATACGATCAGGTCGAGAAACCGGTTGGCCGCGGTCATCGGCCCCATGGTATGAGAGCTCGAAGGGCCGACCCCGATCTTGAAGACGTCGAACACCGATAGAAACATGCATCACCCTTTGCCGCGTTTTGACCAAGGCTAAATCAGCATCGTGTCCGAACGCGGCGACGGACCGACATCGCCTTTCATTGAAGCGACACGCGATAGACGGGAGAATACAGAAACGGCGCGGCCCGCAAAGGCCACGCCGTCAGAATTTCAATGGTGTCGGACCAGTTCAGACGCGGCCGAACAGATAGACAATAGCCAGGACGCTTGCGAAACCGATCAGTGCGCGAAACGTGATGTTCCAGCAAGACTTCTGGATGCTGCTTTCCATGATAACTCCAAAATGGTCCGCCTTACGCGGAACGCCGTCCCCCGACCGCGTTTCCGTGCCCTCTTTATTAAAATCTGCAAGGCTTCGCAACCGCAAAAAGTGGCGAAAAAAAGGCGCAAACTTCATGGCAGGCATGCGATTCACGTATGAACCGCCGAAAAATCATGCACTTAATAGGTCAGGCAGGTTTCGTATCATTTTGATACAGCGCCCCAATTCTGGCGTAGAGATTGCCACTTCGTAAACCCTTGCCTGTAAAAACGTCGAAGCCCTAGAAAGAAGACCAAACATCCAGGCAAGGAGCCCATACATGCTGGCAGCCGATTTTGTCGCCCTTTTCTTCTTCGTCGCCTGCTGGGTGATCTTCGCCTGGGTCACCGGCGGCGCCCGCGTCGTACCGCGAACCAGCCTCACGCAACTGATGAGTGAACGTCGTCGGCAGTGGATGCTCAATTCGCTGCAGCGCGACCTGAAGATGATCGACACCCAGATTCTGGCCGGTCTGCAGAACGGAACAGCCTTCTTTGCCTCCACCTCGATCTTCGCCATCGGCGGCTGCTTCGCACTGCTCGGCGCAACCGACCAGGCCGACGCCGTATTCCGCGACCTGCCGTTCGTCTCGCATAGCGGGCGCTCAGCCTTCGAACTCAAAGTGTGCGGCCTGACTGCGATCTTCGGCTATTCCTTCTTCAAGTTCGGCTGGTCCTACCGTTTGTTCAATTACTGCACGATCCTGTTCGGCGGACTGCCGATGTTGGAGGAGGCACGCCATTATCCGCTCGCCGCCCGCGAGGCCGCCGAGCGGGTCGCGCGTATGAACATGATTGCCGCCAAGCATTTCAACGCCGGCCTCAGGGCGATTTTCCTCTCGATCGGCTATCTCGGCTGGTTCGCTGGCCCCTACGTCTTCATGATCACCACGTCTTTCGTCTTCCTCGTGCTGACGCGCCGGCAATTCTTCTCCGAGGCGCGAGAGGCAGTGCTCGACGAGATGCGCCATGAAAAGGCCGGATTCCGGGATTGAAACCCGCCTGCCGACGACCGCCGCCATTCATCCGGATGAAGGCTGAAGAGAGGACCGTTCTTGTCAGTCGCCCTGCCCCACGATGTCGCTTACGGCTCGCGCCGCATCGAGATCATCGACACCCTCCGCGGTCTCGCGCTCGTGGCGATGGCGACCTATCACTTCAGCTGGGACCTGGAGTTCTTCGGCTATCTCGATCCCGGCACGACAACCCACGGCTTTCTGAAACTGTATGCTCGCGGAATCGCCGGCAGCTTCCTTTTCCTCGTCGGACTGAGCCTCGTCCTCGGCCATTATCCGGCCATTCGCTGGTCGAGTTTCGGCAAGCGGCTCGCAATGATCGTCGCGGCAGCTTTGGCAATCAGCGCCGCGACCTATATCGCGACCCCCGACGCATTCATCTTTTTCGGCATCCTACATTCGATCGCGCTTGCGAGCGCTCTCGGTCTCGCCTTCCTGCGCCTGCCGCCAATCCTGACCATGCTCGTCGGCGCGGCCGCCATTGCCTTGCCGCAGGTCTGGCGCTCCGACCTGTTCGACGCATCCTGGCTTTGGTGGACCGGCCTGGCAACCACGCCACCGCGCTCGAACGACTACGTGCCACTGATGCCCTGGTTAGGCATGGTGCTGTTCGGCATCGCAACCGGACGGCTGCTGCTGTCGTCCGGCTGGCTCGACCGCCTCAGGCAGGTGTCTCCGGGGCCTCGGCTCCTGCGTCTCGCGGGACGGCACAGCCTCGCCGTCTATCTCGTGCACCAGCCACTACTGATCGCCATCGCATGGTTGATGACACTTGTCGCGCCGCCAGCCGCGCCCGACTCCGACGCGGCCTATCTGCGCAGTTGCGAGTTGAATTGCAGCGCCCAACCAGCCGACCCCGGCCTCTGTGTGCGCTTCTGCGCCTGTACCCTCGACCGACTGCAACAGCAGAACCTGTTCGCTGACCTCCAGTCCGGTGCAATCTCCATCGAGAATGATGACAGGATATCTCGCCTGGCGAGTGAATGCACAGCCGCAAGCCAATAACGGATCCGCATCAGCAGATGAACTTTCCTTGGCCGCCTTTGCTTTACGCGACCGCCGTGGCCGCAGCCCTGTTGCTCGGAAACCTGTTCCAGCTTTCCCTTCCGGCACGCAATCTGCAGATGACCGTCGGAGTGACGCTTCTCTTTCTCCCCGTCCCGCTCAACCTCTGGGCACTGAAGACGTTGTTTTCCGCCGCACGGTGATGCCGAACAGGAGCCCGTCGCAGCTGCTCACCCACGGCCCCTATCGCTTCACACGCAATCCGATCTATCTCGGCTATACGGCGAGCACGATCGCCTTCGGCCTGATCCTCGACAATCCGTGGTTCCTGATTGCCGCCTTCGCCGCCGCCGTGGTGACGAGCCAGATCGTCATCCGTCGCGAGGAGATGCATCTCCTCGCCTGGTTCGGCGTCGAATATGAGCGATATTGCCGAATAACGCGGCGCCGGTTCTAAGCCGCGCAGAAAACGTCAGGTGCCGACACCAATCTCAACCAGGCGCGTCAGACAGGCCTCCTCGGCCACGTCCAGTTCGGCGATGGTTTCCTCAATGTCCTTGCGCTTCTGACGCAATTCCTCGCGCTTCTCGTCGATGCGCTTCATCATCAGCTTGAGCTGGCCGACCTCGCCCGGCGGTTCCTTGTAGACCTGGATAATCTCGCGGATCTCGGCGATGGTGAAGCCGATGCGGCGGCCGCGTAAAATCTCCTGAATCAGCCGACGGTCGGCTGCCCGATAAAGACGCGTACGACCGCGGCGCTCGGGATGGATCAATCCCTCGTCTTCGTAAAAGCGCAGAGTCCGGGTCGAAACGCCGAATTCCCGCGTCAGTTCGGTGATGCTATAATGCTTCTTCAAGGATCGTTCCGATTCATCTGTCGAACGATCATTCTATTAACTCTTACGTAAAAGTCAATTTCATCGACTTACCCCACCATGAACCACCATGTGGCAAGGCCGAGAAAGCTGAAGAACCCGGTGATATCGGTAACCGTCGTCACGAAAACCGCCGAGGCCACCGCCGGGTCTGCCCCCATCCTGTCGAGTAGAAGCGGGATCATGATGCCAGCGATCGCTGCCGCCATCATATTGATCAGCATCGCAGCGGAAATGATCCCCCCGATATTCGGATCCTGAAACCAGATCCCGGCAACGACACCGATCAGGATACCGAATACCAGTCCGTTCAACAGCCCTACCCCGGCTTCACGACGGACGACGCGCCAGGCGTTGTGGATGTCAAGGTTACGTGTCGCGAGGGCTCGCACCGTGACGGTCATGGTCTGCGAACCGGCATTGCCACCCATTCCGGCCACGATCGGCATCAACACGGCGAGCGCCACGATCTGCTCGATCGTCGCCTCGAACAGCGAAATCACCGAGGCCGCGAGAAAAGCAGTGAGGAGATTGACGGCAAGCCATGGCACGCGCGAACGTGACGTCTCGGTAACGCTGTCCGACAGCTCTTCATCGCCGACACCGCCGAGGCGTAGCAAGTCCTCCTCGGCCTCTTCCTGGATCACATCGACCACGTCATCGATGGTCAGCACGCCGACCAGACGATCGTTCTCGTCGACGACCGCCGCCGAGAGAAGGTCATATTGCTCGAACAGCTGCGCGGCCTCTTCCTGGTCCATCTCGGCCGGAATCGGATGATTGGTCTCGCGCATGATCGTCTCGATCTTCACCTGCCGCTTGGTGCGCAGGATGCGGTCGAGATCGACTGTGCCGAGCAGCTTGAAAGTCGGATCGATGACGAAGATCTGCGTAAAGCTCTCCGGCAGTTCCTCCTCGTCGCGCATATAATCGATCGTCTGGCCCACGGTCCAGAAAGGTGGTACGGCGACGAACTCGGTCTGCATGCGTCGACCGGCCGAGCTTTCCGGATAGTCGAGCGAGCGGCGCAGACGCACCCGTTCCGTAAACGGCAGTTGCGCCAGGATCTCTTCCCGGTCTTTGTCGTCCAGGTCTTCCAGAATGTAGACGGCATCGTCGGAATCGAGATCGCCGATCGCCGCCGCGATCTGCTCGTTCGGCATCTGGTCGACGATCTGCATGCGGATCGCTTCGTCGACCTCGGTCAGCGCAGTCAGGTCGAAATCCTTGCCAAGCAGCCTGACCAAAGCGAGACGCTGGTCGGGCTGGATCGCCTCGATCAGGTCGCCAAGTTCGGATTCGTGCAGCTTCGCCACATGCTGGCGCAGGAACAGGACGTCGCGATCGGCAATCGCGGCGCCGATCTGCGTCAGGAAATCGTGGCGGATATAGCCTTCCTCGTCATAGATGTCGGCGGTCGGCTCTTCCGGCGCAGGACGGTTGAGGGCGTCTTCGTCGGTCTCGCTCATCGCTCCGCCTCTCGCTCATCTGACCGGTCCGATCCGGCTCGCACCAACGACGGCCGGAGGTGAAACTATGCTCGTTCCGCCAATCTCCTAGCGAGAACCAATGAAAGGCCTCCATCGCCGGGACGCCCTCTGCTAACCCATTCCCGAAGCGAGGTCCAGAGCCGATGGAACATGGTCGGCGCATTGCAAGGCCGTCACCTGGAGTTTATCGGAAAGCGGCGGAATTTTGCCACACCGGAGACCTGCCATGCGCCGCGACATCGTCACCTATCCCGATCCACGGCTCACCATGACATGCCGGCTCGTGACCGACTTCGGTCCCGCGCTCCGAACCCTCGCCGACGATCTCTACGAGACGATGAAGGCCGCGCCCGGGGTCGGAATAACGGCCGCTCACATCGGTGTCGAGTTGCGGCTCGTGGTGCTGGACCTGCCGGAACTCGGCGGCAGGCGGGATTTCGTCAACCCGGAGCTCCTGAGCGTTTCCGATCGAAAGATGGAGCACGACGAAGGCAGTGTCTCCATGCCGGGAGCCATCGCTGCCGTAGAACGCCCCGCTTCGGTCCGGGTGAAATATCAGGATCTCACAGGCATCTTCCACGAGATCGACCTCGAAGGTTTCCCGGCAATCTGCATGCAGCACGAAATCGACCAGCTCAACGGCATTTTCTGGCTCCAGCGCCTGTCGCGGTTGAAGCGGGAGCGTCTCGTCAAGAAATGGGAAAAGACGCGTGGCCGCTGAAGCGGCGATGGAACCAGACCGATCGTCCCAATTCCATCGGGATGGAACGAGCCCGGGCTTTTTAGATGCACTGCATCTTCGACCTTTTGCCAGCTTGCCCGCTACACCTATACCGTGCATTTTTAGGGTGGTGACTGCACCTGGGGGGAAACAGGTATGGACCAGACCGAACGCTTCTTGGCGCTTGAGGCCGCATCTATCGATGCGGCAACGCGTGGCTTCAAGGCACTTCTGATCTTGAATGGCGGGGCGTGTGGGGCGCTCTTTGCCTTCACGGCATTGCTTGCAACGAGCGAATATCTGCGGCCGGAGTTTAAGGAACACGGCACGGCGATCACCCAACCTTCTTCCCGAACCACTTGAGGAACAGCACTTCCGCCCCTCTCGGACCCAGATAGGCAAGCGCCGCGATAAGGCCGGTGGATGCGGGTTGGCCGATATTCAGCCATGCCGCCGCGCCCTCGCCTATCAAGGCCATCCCGACTGCGATCGGCAGTTCCCAGATCAGTTCCGGGCCGAAGAAGCGCCGGCGTCCCTTCCTCGCCTCGTTGCCGTGCCACATGGCGCGACCGAGAAGCGCCCCAATCATGGTGGTTCCCGCGCCACCCACCCAAGCGTTGAACAGGTCGGTGAGGCTATTGTATTTGTCCGGCATGGAGCTCCCCCTACTTCCTGCCTCGGATGGCTGATGCGATTGCGCTGACGCTGCCCGTCACACCTTGAAGCCCGAACAGCGAAAGGATGATGGCCGCCTGCCATTCGTCCATGGGAGCCGGGAGGCGCGGGATACCCCAATGGACACTGGTCAGCATGGTATCGAGCGTGACGAGCGCCAGGTGCAGCGTGAGGGGCCAAGCCGCCAGAGCCGTTGCCACCCGCATTTCCCAGAAGCCGGCCGTCGCCTTGCGGATTTCCGTGGCCTCGCGGCGCGCCTCGATCTGGCGGTTGATGTCGGCAATGGCGGCGTCGGCGATCAGCTTCTTTTCGTCGCTGTCGGCCTTGAGCTTGGACTCCCACGCCTTGAGAAGGCCGCCAGTCAGTGCGTTGAGGATGAGCGCGATCACGTCGGAAGCCCCAGACGTTTCGCCAGCCGCCACCACATAACGGGAACGGAGGCGATCAACGCGGAGATACCGGCCTCGATAGCGCCGGCCACGGCGGGATCAGTGGTGATGATATGCTTCACCTCATCCCCGATATAGCCGGAGCCGTAAATGGGGCGAAGGTCATTCGGTCGCGGCGCTGGAGGAAGGTCCTCACTGTCAGGCCGCGACACCTGCCTTGGCGATATGCCTCGCCGCCATGGTAGAGCTTCAAAAAAATGGCGGGAAGATCCCCGCCTAAACCCCGACGTTTTCCGGGACGGCCCCGTTGTAGCGGGCCTTTATCGCCTGCTTCACCAACGGGATGAACTTGTCCATCCTCGGGTCGTTCTTCACATCGTTATGGTTGTGGCGCTTGAAATAGTCGTCGTAGTATTTTTGCTGCTTCTCGTCTTCGATGACCTTCGTCCCGCGCCCCTTCCCCCGCTTGTTCCAGAACTCCTCCTCGGATTTCAGGGGGTAGTGGTTGATGTGAATGTTCGCCAGCGTTCGGCCTTCCGGCTCATGGTTGAAGGCGTGGACCGCCTCCCCCTTGCTGTTGACCGTCACGGCAGAGCCGAGCAGCGGCTGCATGTGGGGCGAAACGAACCGATCGACAAGGCGAGGATTGACGATCTGCTTCACCTGCGAGTTCGTCCAGCCGCCGGGAGCCCCTACCCAGTTAGCAAGATCGTAATCGACGTGATCCTTGAAGCGCTCCATCACGAGGCCGGGAACGCGCGTCTTGTGCCCTGATGTGCCATGCGCCAGCCACGTCAGCAGGATCGCCGGGTGCTCCTCCATCCGCCTCAGATAGGCCGGGATGTTCTCATCGGTTTGCGTAACGATGAACTCATCGATATCGAAATGCAGCAGCCAACGGGTGTCCAGCTTGCATTTCGAGAGGCAATGGTTGCAGACGTTGACCTGCTGGGCCTTCCCCGACCACGGCATGTAATCGACAATGCCAGCGGCGATGTATGGCTCCAGCACTTCACGGATATTGTCGGTTGAATCGTTGTCGTAGATGTAGAATTTCTCGATACCCATCAGGATGTGGTATTCGAGCCATTCCGGCATGTACGACGCTTCGTTCTTTATGATCGAGACCGCAGAAAGGTAGTTGGTGAAAACGGTCTGGCGCTCGATCAGGGCTAGAGTGTTTTCGATCAGCTTCCGGTTTCGATACCCGTAATCCTGGATCTTCTTCAGGGAAGTCATGATCTCGGGGACCGATGCTCTGAATTTCGCCTGCGCTGGAAATGCCTTGTTATACAACCGACTGAATATGTTCATCGCCCCTTATATCTCCCCGATAGACCAATCGCTCTGGTCTACGGGTCGATATCGATCGATGTCAAGAAGAGCTGCGCCGCTATCCATCCGTCATGCGACGGCGGGACATTTTTGCTACGCATTCGGGTTAGACAATGCGTCCACGTCTAAGTGTGATATCCGGCGTGACAAACTCGCCGGCATGAACACCAATCTTGCCGTCCGGTCGCTCGTAGACCACCAGTTCGGCGGCTTCATCCATGACGCGCGCCACCTCAACCGGGTTGTTGTTCGCCCGAAACCAGAAGCCGCCCCAATACCGCCGCTCGTTCGCTCCGCTGCGATTGACAACGATCTCGTCGCAGACATCGGCGGCGTGCATCCAGTCCGGCATGTACATGTCGGCATAGGAGAGCTTGCCGCCGACGGGGTGGCACAGGTGCCACAGGCGCATCAGGGCGAGGTTGCGAGAAAACTCCCAGGTGTTCGGGTTATTCCAGCGATGCGAGCCGGAGCCGCCCGGCTGCGTCGAATCCTTCCGTGGGTCATAAAGCCACGCACCATCGCCGACAGCTGAATGCTCCGGCATGTTGTTGGGAAAGACCTTCGTGTGGTTTTTCTTGGCTGGCCGTCTTGACCATCATCAAGACGCTCGCCAAACCATCACCCCGGTACTGCACTCCCCCAAACTCGAAGGGAAGGCCGACGACACCTGCGAATAGGCCGTGCTCGCATTGGCGCCGAGGCGCTGCAGGATGCGCACGTGCTTGACTGTGCCTACAGTGTAGTGGGATGGGCTGGAGACGTAGCCGTCGCTGTCGAGCGTCGTTCTTTCGTCGTGCAGGTAGTGCCGGACGTAGCCCTCGATGCGATGACCGGCCCACACGAGAATGTGGTATGCCGTGCCGCCTGTCTCCTCGAGGAAAACATAGTCACCGCCCTTTTTCACCCGCCCCAGAACGTACGGCAGCGATGGGATTGGCTGCTTGAGGTTATAGGAGCCATCCTCCGGCTTCGGGACCTTCGGCTGATCTGGCGCCAGCAATGAACTCGCAAGATACGCGCCTCCCGCAAAAATCGCGTAACCGAGCGCCGTTGCCAGTGGTCCGGCGAGCGTCGTCGCGATTGCAGTCGATGAGATCAGAAAGGAGAAGATAGGGCCGGCAATTAGCTGCGGCATGCAATCCTCCAGATTCGAAGTGTTCGAGCACAGACTCGTTCGAAGCCGCGCGCGGTGCACACGAGCCAACCGCCTCCGTCGTGGAGAGCACCGAACTGTCTGTGTATGTTGGTTGAACTTCCGATGACCCCGAGATCGCCACGCAACGGGCGCTCCACAGGCTCGCCGCCTATTTGGGCGACACACCCCGCGACCAGCGGCGACACGCCCTGATGAGCCGCGATAATGGCCCGGAATCCGTCATCGCTGTCATAGGTGCCACGCAGGTGAGACGCCGGGTCGGGATGCCCCAGCCACATGGCCCATTCGGCGAGCGCGAGACAGCAATCGACCTTGTATCCGGGCGACCATGGCAATGGGCCATAGTGAGCGAGGAAGGCGTCGAGCGCGTCGGCACCCGTTACCAGTTGGGCCATCGGATTTTCTGGTCACGCATCAAGGGCACACGAATGCAGAACTTGTCGTCGGGTGCCGATGGGTTGAGGATCTTCGCTCGCGCGCGTTGGTCGACGTCCGAGAGTACGGCGCCGTTTGTCAGCGTGCGGAGCGTGAAGCGGTTGGTGATCTCGACGTTGATGCGAGACGTGATGCCGGTGTCAGAAGCCTCATCGACTACGTCGAGATTGTCGATCTCGCCAGTGAACACGACGGTCGGCTCACCGTCCGGCATCTCGTACTCATCCAGCACCTGCAGCTTGACGATGAACGGCGAGCCTTGAACGCTGGTCGTCTCGTCGTACTGCCAGATATCGTCGGCCACGGACGATGCGACAGACACCAGTGACAGGGACAGCGTGAACGCCTCCCCGTTGATCGCTGCCTCTATCTGCTGGAGCGCATCTTCGGTAAACTGGGCCGGGATATATTCATTGCCGTCGTCGTCAATGAACTTGCCACCCGACCCGTCCCATAGCCGGAGTGTGACGTCAGGCAGTATCGCATCGCAGAGGATGCGAAGTGACTTCATAGCCATGACTGATCCTGATCTGGGTTGACCTAGAGAGAGGCCCAGTAGTCGGTGGCCTCGACGAAGCTGACCGATGGCAGCGAATGCTTGGTGATCCCGTCCTGCATCACGTCCATGCCGCGGTCATCCGCAAGGTGACAGAGGCAGGTCGGATGATCGAACTCCAGGTCGGCATTGTGCGGGATGAGCGCCCGCACGGATGGCCAGATCGGCACGGTCCAGATGTCGCCATCGATCGAGATTGCCGGCCCCGTCTCATAGAGCGCGTGGTCGTAAGAAAAACGGACCCCGACGAGGTCGTGTGCCGCGTTGATGATGCGCAGTTTGATTTGCGTCGCGCCGACTGCCGTCACCCCGTCCGATACCACCGAAATGGCGTTCTGCACGTAAGGCGTGTCGTCATCGAATGGGGTGTCGTCATCGTGCAGCGTTTCGCCCGCGGCCTCATATCTGCCTGAGATATACGGCGCGGACAGGCCGGACTGAACATGAACAGCAACAAGGCCGGACTTGCCGCCAAGCTTCTGCCGCAGCGCCTGCCAAACCTTCCACTGCTCCCGCCGATTGTTGCGCATCACGACGTTGCCGTAGTCTACGGCCCAATATCCGAGATCCGTTCTCGTCGATGGCTCAATTCCGCCAAGCGTGTATCCGCCTGACCTGGTGAACGGCACGACGTTGGCGGACACCGCCTGTGGCGTGAGGATGCAGAACGGCCACTCGATTATATCCGCCATTCCGCACCTCCCTTGGCGTCTCGATGACGCGCCATCGTCGGCACGACCTGACTGTTCGCGACCCGCAAAATCCCCGGCGCGGCCTTCTGCACCGCGCCGTCGGAAACGTTCTCGACGAACGGCAGGAGGTTGCCATTGTTGTCGGCAGACACCCCGACTGTTACGTGAACCCACTGCTTGCCCATCTTTGTGCCGCGAGGCAAGACCACCTCTCCGCGCTGCAGGATCGCCGGAACCTCGCCAGGCTGGAGGCCAGCAACGCCGCCTGAGTGATAACGACGAGCACCGGTGAACACCCCCGGCGACACCGAACGGCCGTGCCCGTAACCATCCCTGCCAGCAACACCACCACTATGCAGGATGCCGGGGATCAGGAAGCCGCCGAGCAGACCGCCCCTGCCGCCGGTACCAAATCCGGAGAACAGGCTATCGATCGCGGAACTGGCGAGCTTGTCGATCACCCGGTCGAGAGCATTGGCGAGGATGTCGGCACCGCTCTTGCCTGCCCTCAGATCGGACACGATCCCGCCCAGGACTTCTTTGCCGATCGCCTGCAGCTCGCGCATCGCTTCCTGATTGGCTTTCAGGGCCTCTCGCTCGGCATAGGTCGCCTCGACCAGTTGCTCGATCTTGGCGCGCTGTTCGTCCGTCGCCGCGGCGCCGGCGCGGCGCAGAGCATTCGCGACCTCGCGCTCCTGGTCGGTCATGCCAATCAGCGAGTGCTCGAACTCAAGCTGCTCGATGAGCTTCGCCACCGCTTCGCGCTCGCGCTGCGCCTCGCTGATTGCCTTGGAACGTCCTCCTCCTCCGCGTGCCTTCGGCAACCCCTCTAGTTCAATCAACGGCCTGGACCGTGGCACCGGCCCCTGCTCTGGCGTCATATATCCGCCGTTCTGGATGTTGCCGTCCGAGGTTCGCTCGACGCCGCGATAAGCACCTCGCGATGGATATAGGCCGGTCGTGGCTGCGCCGGTGGCAGCATTCAACTGCTGAACACTTCCGGCCGCATTGAGCGCGGAGGCAGCAAGCTGATCGAACATTGCCTTAAAGTCGGCCAGTGCAGGTATCCCGGTGCTTGCAATTGCCGCCGCAAGCGCATCCTGAACCCGCTCAACATCCTCGACGGTAAGGCTCCCCTGCTCGGCGGCTTCAGAGAAATCGTTGAAAGCACTCTGGAGACCGGTGATGATTTCGGTTTCCTCACCCGCCGCCTGCAGTTGACTGACGACATCAGCGACCGCGACACCTACCTCTGCGATAGAGGCTCGCGTCGCTTCCAGTGTATCGGCATTGATGATTTCCGCGCCTTCACGCAGGTTCGCCAGCTTCTGAGCCCTCTCCAACTCGTCCGCGTATTCGCGGATGGCTGGAATCGTATCCCCCCACTCCTTCGCCAAGCCACGGATGAGCTCAGCCTGTCGTTTCAGCGTCTCTTCAGTTTTCTCGCCTTCCGACAGAAGGCTCGTAAAATACTGGACTGCCGTGCCGCCCAGCGAAATGATCGCGATGGTCGCCAACGACACCGGATTGATGAGCGACGTGAAGGCGCCGGCAAGCGCGCCAACGGCAGCACGAGCGCCGCCCTGTCCCAGCACCTGGTTTATCTGCGCACCCTGCTGCAGGGCGATCAGGAACGGCGACTGACCACCGGCCAGCTGCACGCCGATGTCGTTGAGCTGGGCTGCGAGGTTGGCAGTCTGCAGCCGAGACGAGTTCATTGCCCGCTCAAACTGCCGAGCGCCGTTGGCACCAACCTTGAATGCGTTATTGCTATTCGCGGCCACACCGTTGAAGGCACCAGACGCGGCCTTGTCGATGCCGCCGAACGCTTGCTCGATCGCCTTCGTGTCGCGCTCGGTCTGCCCGACGAGGCTTTTCAACTGGCGCTGGATCTGGCGCACATCGGCGCTGATGCTGAGCACCAGCTGTTCATTGTCAGTCGCCATCAGATCACCCGTTCAACCATGCCCAGAGATCGTCCTTCTCGGAATCGGTCAGCTTCTTGTCTGCGTCCGGATCGTTGGCTGCGATGAAGCCATCCAGAGCGGCGAGGTATTCGAAGACAGAACACGCCAGCGTCTCGGCAGGCGACATCCCCATAGCTATGCCGTTTCCGATGATGGCGGCAAATCGGAGCTTTCCGTTTGGGAGAGGCTGCTCCCCTCCTGACTTGCCGCCTCGGATTTTTTTCCGACATCTTCCTCCGGAGCACCGACCACGCCGGCGCCAAGGACGGTCTGTGCGATCACGAGGTTTTCCAGCGGTGGGCGCCCCTCGACCTCGCTCTCGACCAGTTTCAGGGCCTCGGCCTGCGACATGCCGCCACCGATCAGGCCCCACTTGATGACCTCGGAAATATCCTGAAGCCGCCACCTGCCCGACACGAGCCGGTCGAGCACCACGTAAGGCCCGGCGTCGCAGGCCTCCTGGATTTTCATCAGCTCGCGCCAGGCGAGCTTGAACTGCGTTCTTTGGCCGTTGAAGACGACCTCGCAGGAGCCGTCTCTGCTCATCAGGTTTCCTCCGTCCTGACCATCTCGCCATCGGACTGCATCGAGACGTTCATCGTCGCCCGCTGTCCGTTCGATGCGCCGACTTCGAGGCTCTCGACGTGCATCCGGCCGACCCAGACGATGGTACGGTTGGTAAACTCGATCTCGATACGGGCGCTCACGGAGTCGACAGACTCCCAAGCCTCGAGCCAGGTGTCGACGCTCTCCGACGCGAGAACGCCTTCGCCGCTGATCGACATGGAAAGCGAGGTGGCGTCGCGGCCAAGCCAGTCAACCTTGTCCGGGTCGTCGCAGTCCGGTACGCGCACCTCTTCCAGCCCCTTTGAAAAGGTGATGGAACGGTCGGTGAAGCCGCACGGCGCGGCAAAGGTTTCGGGGGATGCACCGTCACCGAGCATCACCTTGATCTTGCCAGATTTGATAGTCGTAGCCTGAGCCATTTCGATGTCTCCTGTGAATGGCGTTAGGGTTGTTCTGCGAAGGCTTCGAAGGTGAGAACCGCGTGCTGGGTCAGCCCGTCGGGGTCCCGGAGGAACCGCGTTTGCCTATGCTGGAAGTAGACCAGCGCGTTTTGGGTGATGGTCAGTTCCGTAGAAGTCAGAGCGGAACGGATGGCGTCGCTGATGCTTTTTGCCTCGGGGAAGCCCACGGCGCGGGACCAGACATCTATATCGAGCGAGATATCGAAGCCTGTGATGCAATCGGCGTCCTCCGAGAGTTCATCACCCTCGCCAATGGTGACGTACGGAAACGTCGGGTCATCCGGAACACGGTCATAGACGCGCGCACCGACCAGCGACGTGACGGCATTGGTCGCCTTCAGGCGGGTGACGATCGCCCCCTGAAGCTCAAGGCTGGGTGATGTCATGTTACTTGCTCTTTGCCTTCTTCACGGCCTTGCGGACGGCGGCCGCCATACGGGCACGGACACGCTTTCGCTCGGCTCGCCACGTCGGGAAGATATGCGGACGCTTCGCCATCTTGACTGTCCCGAACTCCAGAAACCGCCAGATGAAGTCAGCGAAAACGCCGGTTGCGTTCGGGTCTTTCGTGTTGGAGTTGGAGGCTCCACGGCCGAGGGCTCGTTCCTTCGGTCGGTTCGCCAGCCGGTCGGCTTGGATGCTCGCTTGGTAGGCGCCGGTACGCGGCCCGGGAGCGCGAGGCTTGATCTTGTTCGCAACCTGCTGCGCGCCTTCCATTTGGGCCTTCGCCAACTCTTTCTCGGCCTCTGGCACAACGTCATTGAGAAGGCGCATAACCTTCTCCCGGCCGAGAATTTTAGCCTTGATCGCCATGGGTCTGCTTGCGCTTCGGGTTGGTGGCCGGAACCGCCCTCTCCCGCCGGTACGCTTCCTCAGCGCATGCCGTCGTGACGTTCTTGACCATGCCGGCACGGAATACGATCGAAACCATGGAGCGCGGTTTCCATGTCATGTCTTTGGTAAAGCGAACCCAAGGCATCAGGCAGCCACCCCGCTCACTACAAGAACGTCAAGAAACATGCGATCTTCGGTCGGGGCGATGGACTGGACGGCATAGACCTCACCGGTACGCAGATCCCGCATCTGCCAGTCAGGAGTGATCTCGCGCGCGTCGCTGCTCGCGCGGATCCGAACAACGATCGGCTGCCGGCCTTCCAGCCGTGACGCTATGACGGCCTCCGAGCCGCGCAGGTAGGTGAACCCCGCACGGCACTGGAACACCTCCGCGAAGTCGCCCTGCTCGTTTCCGTAGCCATCCGACGAGTTCGCCCGCTCGTCGAAGGCAACCTTCTCGAAGAGCTGTCCCGCTCCGCGCTTTGCCATTTCAGGAACGCCCCGCTTTGACCCGAACTCTCGGCCTCTGCGCGAGCTGACGCTTCAGATCGTCGTTCTCACGGGTAAGAGCGTCCATCTCCTGCCGGCCCTGGAGAGAAAGCCGATCAAGATCGGCAAGGCGACGACGCAACTGCTCCTGAGCATCAGCGATTGAGGAGACGCGCTGCTCATAACGAACAAATCGAGGATGCACCTCGATAACAACGCTTCCAGCTTCCATCCCGAACTCTGACGAGACGCGAAGAACTCCTGCCATCTTTACGCCGGCGACTTCCACGGAGGCCTTACCCTTCGCGTCAATCGTCACGAGCACATTAGGAACCGGTATTGTCATCACACCCTCGCGAACCAGGTAAAGTTTTCGTCGAGATCTATGTCGCGGCCAGTGTCAGCCGCCCATTCGTCGACAGCCCGAGCAACGCCGAACCGGAACCGCCGATCGGGATTGTCGTAGTCATGCCCGCCGATCCAACCGCCAGGCTTCACCTTCGGGAGCCATGCGGCCAGATCAGCTTTGACACCCTCATAGGAGTGGTCGGCATCCAGGAACACCAGATCCAGCGACGCATCAGGTACCTTGGCGGCCGCCTCAACCGATGACATCGCCATGATCTTGGCGCGGCCGGGAAAATGCCTCGCCCGGTTCTCTGCCTGCTGGCGGTGCGCCTGAACGCGCTTCGCATCGGCGTGCAGCGCATGGTCGTCACCCGTTGCCTTGTAGCTCTCGGGCTGGTTGTCAGTGGTCTGCCAGTTGTCGATCATCAGCACCGAGACATCCTTGCGCTGACGCAGGATATATTCGGACAGGGCGCCGAGAAGTACCCCGACCTCTGCCATTGTCGCATTCGCCGGCAGGCGCCGGATTATGGCGGAACCACGTTGCTCGATTGTCGTCATCACCAACCTATGTGCCATGGGCGCGGAAGACCGTGGAAGCACACCACGCGCGCGCCTTCCGGGATATTCCCGTCACCGAACTCTCGTCTGCTGGTCGCCTTGCGGACGTTGACCTTGTAGGACACGACCTGTCCCGGAAGCTCGTCCTGGAACCGGTTCGCCCGATCGAGCCAGAACCGCTCGAGGAACGCCTGGTCGCCGCCTTTGCGGTAGATCTGCATCCAGTGATCAGGCCTGTCGATCCAGTGATGCCAGACCTGATGCCGAAGGTGCTCCGGCAGGAGCATGATCGATGACTGAAGGCCATCGTGGCGATAGGCGTCCCGCATGATCGTCAGTCCCTCAAGCGAGGCGATTTCGCTCAGATCTCCGATCACCGAAGTATCGAGATCGAGATAGAGAAGCCAGCCCTGAATAGACGGGCGGAAAATCTCCATCTTCGACCACCAGCCCGGCCAGTCGAACTTGAGCGGCAGTGTCTGGACGCCGGGAATTTCGACATCTGACAGGCACCAGAAGTCAGCATCCTTCAGATGCTCTTTCACCTGCCGCTGGAGCCGGACGACGTGCTCCGGCTTGTATTCGCCACCCGAGCGAAGGACAGAGAAAACCTTCACGCCAACGCCTCTTCCAGCGTCATAATCGGGTAGCGCGTCAGAGCCGAGAGAGGGCTGCAGTTGACAACATCGATGCCCAAACGTTCGATATCATCTGCCGCATCATCCACCGCCCGACGCCAGCGCTTCACGTTCTGTTCGGTCGGGTTGTTCATCCCGTTCGGGTGCCGGCCATGCCAGTGCAATCCGTGAACGGTCGTCATGTCGTAGCCGATCAGAATGATCTTGTGGCAGCCGAACTGGATAGCCAGGTTCAGCGCCTGAAAGCCGCTGTTCCCGCCCCATCCCACCGTGTTGTAGCGGGTCAGGTTCAGCCTATCGCTCGGCCGGTCGAGGTTGACCTGCTGCACGCCCCATCCGGCCCTGCACGAGTGCTTGTCTGTCGAGAGACGGAGGCCCTTGAACTGAAGCTCCGGTCCGTAACGTTTCCACCACGCCAAATCGCACGCGAAGAGCATGTCAGCCCACGGAACGAGCTCGTGAGCATTGTTGATGGCGATGACCTTCACACCGCTCTTTCGGAGCAGCCCGAAATCATGGTCCTTTGCCGATGGTCCGCCGGCGACGATCACGCACGTCTCGCCGCTCCACGCCGGCCACCAATCCGGAATGTCCCGATAAACAGCTTGTGAAGTCATGCCAGAGCCGGATCCCGCAAAGGATAGAGGAGCGTCGTTACTGGAGCCGGGAGATAGCCCCGCTCAAAGTCCTTGTCCGGATCCTGGTCCGGGTTCTTGTAGAGGTAGCCAACGAGCATGATGGTCGCCGTCTTGATAACCGGCGGCACATCCACTCCGCTCGGGACCGAACCTCCGCTATCGAGGTATGGATCAGCCGCGGACTTGAGATAGTTCGCCACGGCGCCGGTCGCCGCCCCGATGAGCAGGTTGAGTGTGCTGTCATCGTCATCGTGATAGATGCGCAGGGCCTGCTTCGTCTCTTCGAGAGTGGCAAAAGTCATCAGCTTGCCCTCGCAGGAACACCGACGCGAACCGGTTGCACAGGCTTGGCTTCCTTGACCGTCCCATCCTTGCCGTCGCGGCCGCGCTTTACCGAGAGGCGCCAGTCGTCGCCGGTTTCAGGCTTCGCGGAGGTGTCCTTCTGGGCTATCCAGAGGCTACCGCCCCACGTCACAGCGTCGCCGGCCTTGTACTCGTTCCCCTCGCGATAGACGCCGCGGTCGATGATGACTGGCATGATGAAGGAAAACTCCTTCACCCGCTCGCCCCTGGTGAACTTCAGCGTGATGGTCTTTTCACCGTCATAGGCCACTTCCATGTCGTCGAAGCCGACGCCATCCGAACCGGGATCACCAGGCTCTCCATCTTTGCCCACGACCGGCCCGAGGTTCTTCACCTCGCCATTGCTGAGCGTGATTGCGAGGCTTCCGTCGCGATCGATGAAGGCACCGGCCATGCCAACGCCATCCTTGCCGTCAACGCCGTCCTTCCCGTCTTTTGCCGGAGGAATCTCGCTGACGCGCCTCTCGACCTCGGATGCAATGAGAGGAGCAACGTCATCGACAGTCACGCTCCTGCCGTCCTGTGGACGCGGAATGGCGGCGATAGCGTCCTTCACGGCCTCATCCACCATCGCAGCAATGTCCGGAAGTGCCGGCGCTTCGACCACAGGCAGCTCAACTGTTGGGATGGCTTCGACCGCCGCCTTAAGTGCCGCCAGGTCCGCAGACAGATCAACGGGGGCCGGAATGGCGTCGATCCGCTTCTCCAGCGCATCAAGGCGAGCCAGAATGGGCGACAGCTGGGCCTTCACCATGCCCGCGAGTTCTTGACCGAATGCTTTTGCGTCAATCATGCGGCAAGGCCTTTCTGAAATGCCAGCGCGGCCTCGGCGAGGAAGGCTCGCTCTTCCGCCTGCTGACGGGCGTCATCATCTTCGGACGATGGCGGCTCCGGAACGGTCGGCGCCTCGATCGGCTGCGCGTCACGGCGAGAGAGCCATTCGAGGCTGTGATCCTGCTCCTGGAGATAGACCGTATCGCCACCAGCGACCGGCTTCAGGTCAAGCCGCTTGCGCTGCTCGTTGACCGTCATCTTGCCCTTCGACTTCTCAAGGACGTCCATCTGCGTGACGGAATCCATCCGGAGCAGGCCGTCAAGGTCGAACTCCGTCCCGATCCCCTCAGCCATAGCGAGCCCTTCATCAAGGCAGAGCTCAATCGCCTCGATCAGCCCCTGAAGGCACTGCGAGTAATACTCGATATTCAGGCTCTGGATGTTGTTGAACGTCGGCATCTGCCCCACGCCGATCTTGTAGGGCGGGACATGGTAGGTGGAGCAAACCACCTCGGCAGACCACTTGAGCTGCTCGATCAGCTGAGCATCGGTAGCCTTGGACTTCATCGCCTCGTATTTGAGGCCGTCGCCCAGAACGGCCACCTTACCCGCGTTCCTGCCGGAAAAATTCGAGTCCCAGGATTCCTTCAGCCTCTTCGCCGTATCTTCGCCGATTGCGCCGGGAGCCGTGAGAACACCGCCGGGCTGAGCACCGTTCTGGAAGAACACGGTGCTGTCGTTCATGATCGCGAGACCATGCATTGCTGCGAGGCCGCCCGCGAAGATGGGTGAAACGCCGACTAGCGGGTGGAACATGCAGTTGAACCGGTCGTGAATGATCTCCCGCGCAGGAACGACAACGCGTTCCTTCAGTCCGGCGAGATGATCCGCCCGAAGCTCGTAGTAAACGTCGCCGCTCTCCGTCACGAGAGGCGTAACCAGTGTTGGGTCGAGCACGTAGAGCGCTGTCACCACCCCGCGACCGTCGCGCTGCTTCAGCACGTAGGTGTTGCCCCGTTGCAGCTTCGACAGAACCCATCCCTCGAAGAACTGGATGCGGTTCTGGTAGCGGTTCGGCTTTCGCAGAACGGGCGAGTAGGCAGGGTTTGAAACCTCACTCCAGATCCCGTCGCTGTCCCTTTGGACCAGCTTCACCCGCAGCTTGGCGATGTCCGAGGCGATGAGCGTCCGGCAGGCGAAGTCGGCATGGTTCGACAGAACGGAGTCATAGCTGACTTCGACGTTCCGCTGCCACGCGCCGGAGAAGCTTTCCAGGATGCGATGCCAGCCGCGTTCGCGGACCGGGGACAGTGCTTTCGCGCGGTTGCGCGTGATTTCCAGGCCGAAAAGGCGCATCGATTCAACCCGCGTCCGCGATCTTGGCCTTCAGCGTTTCCGCATCCCAGCCATGGAAAGGCCTCTTGCCGACCTTCTCCTGATACTCGGAGCGGAGGGCGGTGAGTTCGTCTGATGCTTCCGCCTTCGGGCTACCGCCCTTCTTGCCGTTGCCGTCGTGGTCGAGCGGATCACGCTTGCCGATCGTCGGAAGCAGAGGGGCCGTATGACCGAGCTTTCCCAGAACCTTAGCGTAGCGGCGATCTGACGCCTGCAGCGCCCGCGTCATGTAGGTGGAGTTCTTCTTCATGGCTTGGCCCTCTTGAGTTGGTGAAAGGCCGCAGTTACCCGCGACCCTTCATTTCGCCGGAGAGAGGCTTTAGGAGCCGGTGACGCCCCAATTGACGTCCTGCAGGACGGCGACGGCCGAGGCGCGGCGCTTTGCCCAGTTCAGGATGCGCTCGGCGCGGAAGGCCACGCTGTTGGTCTGCCACATGGAGACCATCGATGTTGCCGTACCATCGACCGAGGCATTGGTCGGGTTGTCCAGCATCTGGAGCGATGCCTCACGGGAGACATCGACCTGGACGCCGCCTTCATCTGCGAAGTAGATGTCGGATGCGTTCGCCAGAACAACCATGCCGCCGCCGCTGTCTGCCGGGACATATTCCGAGACGATAACCGGCAGACCGGCGAAGGTTCCGCCGTTCATGGTCAGTCCCGGAAATTCCGCCTGTCCGAGCGGGTTCACCATCAACGAGAGGGCGAGAGCCGTCGAAGCGGACATGATCCAGACACCAGAGGTCGGGGGGTTGTTGGCTGCGATAAACGTCGCCATTGCCGACCGGACATCGGCGCGGATGTCATCGGCAGTCGGACCGCTGGACGTGATGGCCGAGACACCGTTGGTGATCGACGCCGGGGAGACGCCGGCAGATGCCGACTTGGCCGGGTTGATGAAATCCTCGTCGATGCGCTCAGCGACCGCAGCCGCCAGGGCATCACGAAGGATCGCATCGGCCGAAGGGCTGGACTTCCGGATGAGTTCTTCGGTCACGACCGTGATAGTCGCCACCTTCAGTTCATCCAGAGTGGTGCGGCTGAAGTCGAATGCCGTGAGGGGCTTCGGCTTGCCTTCACCAACCCAGTAGGCCTGGCCGCCGCCAGTCTGACCGATCAGCGGGGTCCGGAACGGCACGCGGCGAAGACCGGGGATGCCGTTGGCGCCGAACTTGCCGAGGATGGTCATTGGGCGGAGATACTCGGCAAAGTCCGCGTAGACAGAGGTTTCGTCACCGACGAGATCTTCAGCCCAGTTGCCCGAGACCGAAGAGCCGGCTACGACAGTCGCCTTGCTGACGATGCCATAGACGACCGAGTTCTCGCCATAGAGCTGCTTGGCGATATCGGTCTGACGATGTTCGCCCTGGCTGAGGAACGCGAGCGCCTTGACCTTGGCGAGGCGGGCGAACTCGATGCCCTTGTCGGCCTTCGGCGCCTTCACCGTGACAGGAGCGAGGCCCTGGCGGCTCTGGGTGCCTTCCTCCGACTTCTGGCCGGCGACAGGCTTCGCGGTCGCGACCTGCATCTTCTCCATGGTGCGGAGACGCTTCAGGTCGCCGTCGATAGCTTCGACCTCAGCGGAAAGCGTATCAAACTCTTCCTGTTCGGCCTGATCGGTCGAACGGCCTTCATCGATCGACTTCTGCATGACTTCCGCCATGCGTGCGGACTTCGCCTGTCGGGAGGCTTCCAGCGCCGCGATCTGTTCAGCAATGGTTTTCATGGCTGGGTTTTCCTTCATGTTGAGACTGACAGAGTGCATGCGTTTTCCCGTGGCGCCGGGAGACGTATCGGCAGGACGCACGATGGTGCCGGTCGCGGCAGGAGCGTTCGTGTCGAATTTCTTGACGAGGGCCAGGCCCTTCTCGTCCATGTTCTTGATGCTTGTCATGACGGCATCCGGCTGGGCCGGGATCGTGACGGCGGAAAGCTCATAGACCTCGCTCTCGACGAAGCGGATGCCGCCATCATCGAGGAAGCTGTATTCGATGGCGCGGAAGCCGATCGACACGGCGCGGACAAGTCCGATCTTGATCGACTGCCAAGCTTCGTCGATGCGGTCCTTCAGCTTCCCGGGTTCGGCGATGGTCGGAATTTCCGCCTCGAAAGTGATGCCATCCTTGGTCGGTGTATCGAACTTTACGGTACCGATCGGCTGCCTGTGATCGTGCTGCCAGAGGAACGGCATCGGGTTCGTGAACTTCACGCCGAGTGGCTCGACGATGTCACCCACGCGGTCGGGCGCCGGAGTGGTCGCTATACCGCGGATGATGCGCTTCTCCTCGTCGACCGCCTTGATCGTAAGAGACGAATATGCGCGGCGCGTCACTGTCATGACGACCTCCAATGGTTCATCGGTTGAGGATGGATCAGCCGAACACCAGCATCTGGTATTCGCGCGGTTTCTTCGGTTTCGGATTCAGGAACATCAACATCGCAGCGTTGAACGTCGCCATGAGGGGATCGATCTTTGACGCGCCCGCCGCCTGTTTCGTCACGATGTAGTTTGATCCCCGTAGTTCGGTCTTGGCGTTGCCGACCGCCCAGGCCATCAACGGCTGTCCGCTATGGACAAGGGTCCTGTCCTTCAGCTTTCGCGGCAGCGTCGTGATGGCCGACTGAAGCTTCCATCCTTGCCCGACTGCCTGAAGCAGGTCTCCGGCCATGCCGCGTTCGTCCAGGACATCGAGGAGCGTCGCCACGCCATATGCGTCCAGCCCTATCCCGGCCCTCTCCGGCAAAAGACCAAGAGTGAATAGCTGCTCGCATATGTCTGCGATTTCCCGCACATCCTGGTCGGTCTCCTCGCAGACGATCAGATCTCCGTCACGTTCGAAGTCGCGCAGCCTTGGTGCGATTTCCTTCCGGCGTTCAAACACGTCGTCATGCGCCCACGCCCGCGCCCAATGCATCCAGTCGAGCGTCTCCCGGTGGCGCCCGATGATCGCAATCGACATCAAGTCGTCTAGGCCTCCGCCATCAACCCCGACTACGCAGACATCGCATTCTTCGATGATCGTCTCGAAGGTTACGGCTTCGCCTGCCGCAGCCTCCCAGTACAACGCACCAGGCCATCTATCGGCATGAAGCCCGAGACCGATCTCGACATTGAAGTGCTGGGACGCGATGAGCGCCAGTTTCTCTGGCCCTTCCCTCTGCGCCGTTGCGATCTCGCCGGCCAGATAGTCCGCGTTCACCGAGCGGTTGAGGTTCGGATTGACCAGCCCCCAAGTATCAGGACGCATCCAGCCGCCGTCGATTGCGTCTTCTGGCGGCAACTCATAGAGGACCGCCAGCATGGGAAAACTGAACAATCCGTCGCGAACGTCTCGCGCCTTCTGAAGCTCCGCCTTGAACACGCCGGACGGTGGCGTCTTCGACTGTGTCGTGATCTGCAACAGGAAGCCATCCGGCCTTGCGGCGAGGGAGCCGCGGATCTCGACGAAGATGTCTGCCGCCTTCGCCATGGTCGAGAAGACGTGAGTCTCGTCGATCAGGATGTAGGTCGCCTTCGAGCCGGTGATCACGTCCGCCGCGGCGGCCTTGATGATGATCACTGCCAGCGTGTTGAAGTGCGTGATCGTCTTCAGGTGATCCCGGATATGGAACAGCTTTGACAGTTCCTCATCCAGTCGGATGATGCCCGCCGCCTGCTTGAATGAGATGTTCGCAATCTCCTTCGTCGGCGCGATTAGGAGAAGCTCGGCCTCGGGTCTCTCGTTGAGAATAGCTGCAGTCACGATGATTGCGGCAGCGATCGAAGACTTGCCGTTCTTCTTCGGGACAAGCAGGAAGAATTCCCGCAGCGCCCTCCGCTTGGTTTCGGGATCGTATGACCCGAATATCACCCTGACGAAATCAAAAACCCACTGACCGCAGACCTCGCCGTAAGTGGGATTGCCGATGATATCCGGCACCCGCAGGCGCTTGAATATCCGGAGCGCTTTCTCGGCTACAGCGTCGAAGAGCGGCAGATCCGGCACCAGGCTCGCGCCCGTCCGCAGCCTTTCCTTCCAGTCTGGAACAGCCGTCGACCAGGTCGAGGCCGGTACCCGGGCAGTGTCCATTAATGCGCAACTCCGGGCAGCAGGTCATTGCCCCACGAGCTATTCTTGCCAGCCTCCTTCGCCGCTGCGCGGGCAGCTTCCTTCTTGCCGATCTTTTCCTGTTTCTCGGTCACTGGCGCTGCAGTCTGTCGTAGCCGTTGGTCGATCCGCATCGCATCCGAGCGCTCGATCATCTTCTCAAGCTCCTTGAGCGCGGCAACCTTCCCGGCGTTAGCCTGCTCCATCATCAGCTCAAAGCGACGAGCATCGAGCCGGTCGCGCATAGCATCGCGATCCTTCAGCTCAGATCTAAAATACCGCTTCACCGTGGCTCCCGAACGACCGATCGCATTACCGATCCGTTCGATGCTCCATCCCAGAGCCAGCAAGAGCTTGACTTTATTGCGGTCTTTCTCGTCCGGCTCATATGGCGGCCGTCCGCGCTTGCCCTTCCAGTCAGGAATGGGCTGACCAAACAGGTCGAAATTCTCGCTCATCAGAAAAAAATCCGTGCGTGAGGGGGGCGCGGGTCCGGAAAGAAGGGGCCTTACACACTTTCGACCTGCCCCCCCATTCCGGAGGAACGGTCACACCAATGGTCACCCAGGTCACTCCCGACCGGCGGTGGTTCAGCCGATGACAACGGCCTTGAGACTGCCTGGCCAGCTCTCGCCTGCTTTTACGTAAATATCATCGGCGTGCTCGGCGGGGCGGATAGCTTTTTCTTCGATATCTGTGGCGTCAAGCTCCAGCCACTCGCCACTCATCTCACCATTGGGGGTGACGACTGGCAGATCAGGATCCAGTCGGCGCAATACCTCGATCAGTTCGCAGACCTTCATAACTCGCTCCAGCGTTTCGCGACGTTGAACATATCAACCTCAGCCACAGATCACCATCGGGCCTGCGCCCGCTCCTGCTTCTGCTTCTCGCTGTCGTGGTAGGCTTTGCTCACGCACTGCAGGTTGTTGGGATCCCAGAACAACCGCTCGTCACCGTGATGCGGCTTGATGTGGTCGACCACTGGACTGTTCGGAGCGGGGTGCTTGCCGATGCAGAGCACGCCGGTCTGCTGACAGGTGAACCCATCCCGCTTGAGGATCTCGCGCCGTAGCCGTTGCCATCGCTCTGTCTTGTACCAGGCGCGCCAGGCGACCGACTTGTCGCGCTCCCGCAGTCTGGCAGCTTCATCACCTGCAGCATGTCCGATGCGAGGTGGCAATGAGCCGAGCCTAGGCTTGATCGTCTTTAGCCGTCCCATACCCCTTGTACGAACAAGGCGACCGCATCGGGTCGCCTTCGCATCGTCTCGTCTGTCAGGAAGTCATAGCTTGCGCACTGGCCCTGAATCGGTGGCGCCGTATTCGGCTCTTTCAGGGCTGGGGCTGACCGGTGTACCGACCTCGGGCTTTCCGCCCCGCACTCTCGTGCGTTCTCAGAGGCTCACTTCAGGATCATCAGCTCGTCCAATGGTCAGAACGACTCTCAGATTTTTTCGAGCATTGCAAGAGGCAACGTCACCGGCGTCTCCCTGCCCATCACGTCGATGCTGACCACCGCGTCACCCCTGCGATCATTGCGTGCGCTGACCACCACACCGATCAAGCCGCCGAACAATCCGTCAACTATCCTCACCTTCTCATCTTTAACGAAGACAACGCCTCGATCACGCTCCCAGTCGTAGACGCCGCGTTCCGCCATCGCCCTGAAATCGTTGACTTCCGCAGCGCTCAATCGCTTCGGGTTCAGGCATCCCCCAAGCACTTCGATCACATGCTCGACAGCCTTGAGAGCATCGAGCAGAACCGGGCTTGCGTCCATCTGGACGAGCACATAGCCGTGGATGACCGGCATCATCCGGCCTTCTATCACACGTCCACGCCGACGCAGATCCGGCCCTTTCCGCATGGGCACGAGCGCCGTCACGCCCAGTTCCTTGAGATTGTTATCCACAGCCGTTTCGCGACCCGTCCAGCAGCGGAGAGCAAACCACGGCGAATCGGCGTGCGTCACAGCCACCCCCGACGCGATCCGTTCCATCCTGATTCGGCGTTCCGTTTCCTCGAACCCGGAAGGACGACCCGCACCGATCAGCCGTCCGGTCAAACCCCTATGCTGCATCATCGTCCGCTCCGCTCCTCGCATCCGCCATGACCGCCCGTGCGGCTCTCTCGAAATCTTCAAGCCCTTCCGGCCCGCCCTTCGGGAAGTAGACCACCCGCATGCCACCCGGATCAGGCCAGAGCGGCCAGCCCCTTCGAACATGTTCCTCGCGCCAATCCTCGTAGACGGCCGAGCCGACAGGAACGGCCTCCATCAGCGGCGACAGCGCTCCGTGGACCGGCGGCGCGAAGCTGTTGGCCCGCTGCTTCGCCTGGTCGTGCAGGCGGTTGGCCTCCGGATAGCCACTCTCGGTCACGCGCCGTAGGCGCTCGGCTTGCTCGAAATCGTCGGGAAACACCGGCTGACCCTGTTCGTCCAGTCCGATCCCTTTGCGGGCAAGGAAGTTGCGCGCCCTGTCCGGGCTGGTCCGCCTCAACGCCTCGAACGTCGACAGCACCGAGGCGCGCAGGTCGTCCGGAACATCGACGTCCATAGGTCCGTCGAGCAGCGACATCATCCGCAGTCCCGCCCAGATCGGACCGAACGGAGCGACATTGACGGGTGCTGCCGCCGTTTCACGCCGGACCAGCCGCGGCGCGATCGCGGCCACGTCGATAAATTTCCGGTCACGCAGATAGACGCCGAGCGGCACAGCGTCAGGTTCACCCTTTCGCGGACCCGACGCCACTTTGGGACAGGCGGCGAGATAGGCGTCGCGCCGCTCCTCGGCCAGCCGCCTCTCATCCGGGGACAGAGCGATGAACTGCCGCAGGCCCCAGTCGCTCGACGACTTCAGCACATTCGGCCACGGATTGCCGTGCAGCCCGATCTCCAGCGCCTTGAACCGCCGCGCCAGTTCCTTGGGACTTTCTTCCAGATCCTGCGCGCTCGCGCTCTCTCTCTCCCGTTCTACAGGAGGAGTTAAGCAAGAGGTATTTAACATAGGTGCCGGTCCTGGACCGGCAGGGGGTGCCGGTTCTGGACCGGCAGGGGGTGCCGGTACACCGGCAGGGGGTGCCGGTACACCGGCAGGGGGTGCGTCCGCGTCGGCATCCCCGATAGGACCGAATTCCTCATCCTCGTCGGCCCGGTATGCATCGAAATCATAGCCGGATGGTGGTGCCGCATCGTAGATCACGCGATACCAGTGCGCACTGTCGCGCCCGCTGTCGCTCACCACCTCGCGCCGCTCCACGGCGCCGATCTCCACCAGCCGGTTGATCGAGGCCTGCACCGTAGAACGCGCGCAGCCGAGCTGCTCGGCGATCTTCACCTGGCTGCGCCGCGTCCAGCCGTGCCGCCGGTTGGCGTTCTGGCCGAGGATGCACAGCACCTGAAGATCCTTCAGCCCCTTGATGCCCGGATGCGTGGTCACCCAGCCGGGAATAATCGATAGGCGTGGCTCGTCGTTCATTCTGCCGCCTCCATCGCCAGCTCGCGGCGCACGTTGCATTCGGCCAGCAGCCGCACCATCCTCGGCGGCACGCTGTTGCCGACCAGGTGGTATTTCTCGGTCTTGGTGAGCTTGCGCGTCTTTCCGTCGATGGTGATCGTGTCGGGCAGAGCGCCCTTGGCGAAGCCGTGCGCCGCCGCGCCCTCCTCCGGCTCCAGCATGCGCATGCCGATATCGGTGATGACGTAGGTCTCCTTGCCCACCTTCACCGTCACAAGCCCATGACGCGCCTTGGCCGTCAGCGCGCCGAGAGGATCGGCCAGCGACTGGTCCTGCCCGCCCGTGCCGTAATAGTGCTGCAGGAAGCCGAGGATCAGCCCGGCATGGTTTCCGCCGGCGTTCACCGCTGCGAGCGGATCGCGGACGTCCCGTCCGGCCTTGTCCGTGCCGCGCAGGTTCAGCATCGAGGCGGCGACGACGCCCTGCTGCGAACCGGTCGACGTGACGGTCGAAAGCGGTTCCTCCAGATCGCGGGCAGGCTGCCCCGGATGAGTGCCGGCGGAGTGCTGCGCGAGAAACGCGGCAACCATCGACTTTCCGCCGCTGGCCGGAAGAGCCCGTAGCGGTTCGTCTATGGACCATTCCGAAACACCGCGGCCCTGCCCCTCGCCGTGAGCCACATCAGCGATGAAAGGTGATATCGTCGCGGCCATTAACGCCATGGAGGGCGCGGTGTGCTGGGTGTTCACCGGCTCCAGAAGGTCATGAACCCCGTTCCGGCCGGCGGCGCTGGCCTGATCGGTCCGGATCATGCTGGCCGCCATGACGACACGGTCCTCTTTCGTCGTCCCCGCGCCCATCGGCTCCCGGAGGTCGCGAATCTCGGTCTGTGCCGCCCGTCCGCCGACGCCCATGACCATGGGCGACATGGCTGCGGTAACCAAAGCCGGGTTCGCGCCTCCGGCCGTCAGCGTCTGCAGAGGCTCATCTGCCGCGGTATAGGGCTTTCCACTATTGCGCATGACGGCCACATGGGGCACCGCAACCGCCATCTCGCCCCGGTGCGCCGTCGTCAGTGTCCGCAACGGGTCGTCGACAGAATGCACGCGATCCGCCCCGCTGTGCGTGATCGGCACGATGAACGGTTTCGCCGCCTCAACGACATAGCGCATGACGCCTCGAGCCGTGCGCCTCAACGTCGCCTCCGCCAGGTCCTTCTTCCGCCCGAAAATGGATTTCACCGGCAGCGAGAAATCGATGATCGTGTGCGCCCCGACCCATGGCTTGAGCCCCAGCCGCTTGGCGTCCTTGCGCGGCGCGTGCGTCCGTTCCGGCCAGGCGATCGGCGCGCCGCCGGCCTGCGCAATGCCGAAGAACCGCTTGCGGATCGTCGGGATGCCATAGTCGGCGCAGACCAGCACGCGCCCCTCGAAATTGTAGCCCAGCCGGCGCATGTGCTTCAGCCAGGCTTTCCATATCCGGCCCTTGTGGCGCGGATCGGGGACGAGCCATTGTTCCTGCACCGGCACTCGCTCGCCCTTGGCCGCCACCGTTCCGTCCAGCCGCATCACGCGGCCGGTCCTCGCGCAGCGCTTGGCGACCAGCGGCCCCCATGTCTGGATTTCCGGCACGTTCTCCAGAGTGATCGTCTCCGGCCCCACCTGCCCCGCCCAGCGGCAGATCACCCAGGCGAGCGAGCGCCGCCGGCGCGAGACCGGCTTGCCGCCCTTGGCGACGGAAAAGTGGGTGCAGTCGGGCGAAGCGTGCAGCACGCGCACGCCGCGCCCCCTCGTCGCCTCTTTCGGGCAGACCTCGAAAACGTCGCAGCGCTCGTGCCGCGTGTGCGGATGCCGGGCCTTGTGCACGGCGACGGCGACCGGGTCGTGGTTGATCGCCAGATGCACCGGAAAGCCCGCCTGCTCCAGCCCGTCGCACCCGCCGCCCATCCCGGCGAAGAGAACGACCGTCATCCGGTTGTCGAGCGAGAAATTCGCGTTCATCCCCTACCCCTCCATCCGAAACCCGCGCGGCGGGTCCACCGTCACCGCGCGGCAGCCGGAAATCGTCACCCGCCGCCCGCGCCGTGCCGCCACGCTGTCATCCAGCGCCCGCGTGGCCACGTCCAGCGCGCGGCGAACCGCCGGCCGCAGCTGCCCGTCGCCCATGCGCACGCTGTCCAGCGCGGCGGTCACCGCGCCGGCATAGGCCCCGGCCTCCGGCCAGCCTAAACCCTCGAAATGGTCGGTGATCGCCCGCCGCTCCCGCGCGATCGTCATCGCCGGCAGCCGTTTCAGCCAGTCCGCCCGCTCCCGGTCATCCGTCAGGTCGAGCATCTGCTCGATGATGGGAAGAAGATCAGCCGTCATGCCGCCGCCCTTTCGTCCGTCCCGATGGCTTCAGCGGCCGCCGCGAGTGTCTTCTCCTCGCATCTCATCGGCATCAGGACGATGCGTCGCATCCCGCCATCGGCCTGGGCGATGATCGGAGCGCCTCGGTCTCCGTTATTGCGAAAACGGACGATGTCACCGTCAAGCGACGACAACACTTGCGTTAGGTAGTTGATGTTGAAAGCACGCTGGAATCCTGTTCCGCCGCAATCCATAACCTCCAATCCGAATCCGTCATCGACACCCTGCGCCGCGACGGCAAGCTTTCCGCTCTTTGCGGCGATCGCCGCGCCGTGAAATGATCGGCTCGAGATCGCCGACAGCCGTTTCAGCAGCCGCAGTGCCGTCATCCGGTCGAACGACGTTTCCATGTTCGCATCCTGCGGCACCACGCGCATGACGTCCGGATACGTCCCGTCGATCAGCTTGGCTTTCAGCTCCATGCCGGCGGACTTGGCGACGAGCCTCAGCTTTCCGACCGACACCTGCGGATCGGCCATGGTCAGCAACGCCTTCACCGCCCGGTTGGGAATGATAAATTTCTCGGAAGGCGCGGCCTCCAGCACGTCGTCCACCATGGCCATGCGGTGTCCGTCCGTCGCGACGATCGACGTGCCGAACAGGCAGACGCCGTTCAGGTAGTATCGTGTCTCTTCCTGCGAGGCGTAGGGCTGGCAGAAGCGCAGCGCGGTGCGCAACGCCCCGCCGTCCGCCTTGATCTCTTCCATGTCGGCAGGAATTGCCATCTCCGGAAACTCCGAGACAGCGAGGCCGGCGAGCCGATAGCTCGATCCACCGGCGCGCAGCGACACGACGTGGTTCTCCTCGCCGGAAAGCCTGATCTCCGTGTCCGCATCGAAGGCCGAGGCGAGCCGCAGTAGCGTCCAGAACGGCGCGAGCGCATCACCCTGAAATTCCAGCGAGGGAAGCGCGGCGGACAATTGTAGATCGAGATCCGTGACCGTTATGCGGCCTCCGGAAAACTTGGCCATCGTCAGCACGGGAATGCTCGTGCGGTATCGACGCTTAACGCCCGGCTGGACGGATCTCAGGACGCGGGTCAGGTCCCCCGCAGTGGTCACCACAGAGAATGCATCAGCCATAGGGATGGCCCTCCGTTTCACATTTATCAATTGCTGTAACAGTTTGATTTTGCTGGCGAGGATCGACGAACACGAGATAGTCGAGTGGGTTCACGCCCATCGCCGCGCAGACCGCGAGCAAGCTCCCCTCGGCCAGAACCGCACCCCGTTTCACCCGGCTGAGCATCGCCGTGTTCAGACCCGGAAACCGAACCGCAGCATCCCGGTAGGAAAGCCCCTCGCGGTCGAGGAAGGCAGCGACGTGGTAAGCGAGCTTCGCGCGATCGACGCCGGGTCTCATTCCAGCCCCTCCCCGTATTCGGCAAAGATCGCTTCCGGATCGACGTGCAGCGCCAGCCACAGCCGCCGCTGATGCTCCGGCAGGATCGGCCTATTCTTCCGCGCCAGATCGACGATCTTTCGTGACAGGCCCGCGCGTTTGGCGATTGCAGCCCGCTCGCTGAGTTCGGCGTTTCGCCGCGCCACATCCTTCGCCCTGAGCTTCGGGGGAAATGCCGCCATCAGATCCCCGGCAAAGAAGATCTGCGCTTCGAGATAGGCCTGCAGGACTTCGGACGAGAGATCAGGCTTCATGACCGTCTCCCGTCGCATCGCTTCCAGCCTCGAACCCCCAGAAATCCCACATTCCGTTCCGGCGGATATCGCCTTCCGCCAGGCTGGCCGCGCGCTGGAAAAGCTCCAGCTTGCGCATGTCGGGATAAAGCCGCTCGATCATTTCCGCGAACCAGACCGGCTTGCGGCTATGCGCGCCCTTGCGCTCAGCATGCACCGAGGGAGTTTGCGTGCCGGGCAACGGCGCGGGAAAATCGCCGCGCTTGCCGATCAGCAACACTTCGTGCCGGTCGCGCACCCAGCGCCCCATGCCGATCGTTTCCTTGTCCCAGACAAGGCAGGTGACGTAGTCGAAGCCCCAGGAGCGCAAGACATCGATGCCGTCGTCCAGCCGGTTCGCCGTCACCCACAGAAACAGAAGCGCGTCCCGCGTGGCCGGGCTTTTCTCCCCGGCGCACAGAGCCTTGATCTCGTCGAGCGGCATGGGCGGATATTTCAGCCCCTTGTCCTGCCCGGTCTCGTCGCTCCAGGCTTCCTGCTCCCAGGGCGGATCGGCATAGATGATCGGAAAGGCTGCTCGCGGCATCTCGCCCGCCGTCCGCGTCCCGCGATCGGCAATGGCGTTGATGATATCCGCCCGCACCAGACGCGATGTCTGGCGCTCCTGGTCGCGGATAGCCTTGGCGACCGTCTTCAGCTCCTTGACGTTCGCCTTGTCCGGCAGGAACATGGTCCTGATCGGCTTCGCCGCCGGCTGGCTCACGCCATCCTTGCCCGTCAGCTCGTCATGGTGGGGAATTTCCCCACCATCCTCCAGCCGCTTGCGTGCAGCGGTCACTGTCTTGTGGTCGACGCCGAGCATGGCGGCGATCGCGCGCGAGGAGATGGACGGCGTGTCGCGCAGCTGCCCTTCGACAAGTTCCCGCTTTTGCGCCGCCGTCAGGTGGCGCCGGGCCACGTTGACCTCGCGGGCAAAGGTCCGTTTCTCGGCGTCCGTCAGGCCCTTGCGCACGAAGCGCGGCCAGTCGACGAGCCCGAGGCTTTTGCAGATCTCGACGCGGGTGTGGCCGTCAAGGATGTTGCCCTGCTCGTCGTACTCGACCGGGGTCAGGACGCCATGCCGGATGATGCTCTCCTCCAGCGCGGAACGGTCCTCCGCGCTGGGTGGCGGCATGACCTGGAAAGGCGGCAGGTGGCTGGCCTCCATTTCAGCCCTCGCCGATCATGCCGAGCGCGACAAGATAGGTGTCGAGGATCGTCTCTTCCTCGCGCCACTTCGCCTCGCCCATCTTCCGGATCTTCACCACCTTCTTCAGTGTCTTGGTGTCGAAGCCCAGGGCTTTCGCCTCCCCGTAGACATCCTTGATGAAGTCGGCGATTTCCTTCTTCTCCTCCTCCAGGTGCTCGATACGCTCGACGAAGGCGCGCAGCTGGTCGGCCGCAACGTTCGGTGTCGGCTGCTCTTGCGCCGGCTCACGCTTCTTCCGCTCGCTCGCGGCGGCGCCGCCACCGTAGACAGCCATCGGATCGAACTCTTCCACCATCACCGCCGCTCCATCTCGTTCAGCACGGAGCACACCTCGGCTTCCGTCAAAAACAGCTCGTCCGCGATCGCAAAGGTGCTGCGGCCCTCGACATGGAAAAGCTCGAGAATGCGCCAGGACAGCCTTTGCCTGATCGTCAGCTCCCGGCGCGCGGTCTGGTCGTGGCGGGCGGCGGGCATCATGCTCATTCCCTCACCTTCAGCAGCATCAGCTGCGCGGTGCGCACCAGTTCCATCAGTTCGGTGCGGATCCGCTTGCGCTCCAGCGCGTCGGTCTTGCCGTCCTCCATCGCGATCAGCGTTTCGCGCGTCACGTCCATCGCGTCGTTCAGCAGGTCGTGGGCGTCGCGCTCGGTCAGCGCGGCCGGCGTCGCCTCGTCGGCGTCCGCCGGCACCAGCCGGTAGCCGAGCGCCCGCGCCATGGCCGAGACGATCACCGGGCTCTTCGCCCAGCGGTCCGCCTCGATCGCCACGTCGACCGGGATCAGGAAGGTTTCGTTTTCGGAGTTGAGCGACGCGTACTTCGACAGCGTCGAGACCTTGCAGCGCGTCAGGAGCTCGAAGCTGGTAACACCGCCGCCCAGGCGGTATGCCGCATCTGTCGCTCCCTTGAGGGACCGGATTTCCTCGTCTGAGATCGTGCGCACGAAAACACCCCTGAAATTCGGTCAAGGAAAGAAAAATCGGAAAGGATTCAGTGTTTGCCGCCAGGTCTTCGCCTAGCGTCGGCCCATCAACTCAAGGAGGCCCGCATGCCTGGACGAAACGGAATGTGGACTTTGGTGCCCGTAGGGGCCGACAGGCCGTCCGAGCCGACGAAGAGAAAAGCATCCGGAACGGTCCGCTACGCTCTACCCGAGGGCCGGCGCGTTCCGGCTGCAGTTGGCGCGGCGACTGGGAGGAGATACCGCGCAGGGGAACAGGTGGGCCTCCGCCGCCCAGCGGTCGCCCGCCACATGCGGCGGACGGGCGGACGACCGGCTGGACCTTCCCCGACAAAGAGGTGTTGCAACTCTTCCTTCGGGGGTGGCGGGAGGAAACCAGGGTCCCCGCCAGCGAGCGCGCAGTCGCGAAGCTTAGGGGCGGGGCAGAAAAGGTGGATACCAGCGGGACGGGAAACCCGCCCCGCTGGACTTCGCCATGGCATCCTGCTCGGTTGTGAGTCGCCAAACACCACAAGGAGAAAGTGCCATGACGTTGGATTACGAGAATATGACCGAAGAAGAGCTTCGTGCTCGAGCCGAGGCCGCCACGCTGGGACAGCTGAAAATCATGCAGGCGGCGATTGCGGCCCTGATCGCGGTGTCGCCGAAGCCCGATTACCTGCAATTCGAGATTACCAGGTCGCTGGCGGCACTGACCGCGGACAACGACGCGGTTCCCGAATTGGAATGGGTTCCCGACGCAATGAGGGCAGGAGCCGGCCCCGTCGCCGATTACTTCGTACGGGCCGCCAGCGCCAATCTCAACTTTCCGAAGTAGGCGATTGCCCGGATTTTTCCGCATCGAGCGGCAACGGCGGAGAAACAAGCTGCAGTAGCCGCTCGACTTGCCACGCCTTGTCAAAGAGAAGAGGTCGGCCGTCTTTTGCCGTGCGCATGGCACTGTCCTTTCACGGGGTTGAACGAGGCGGCTCATTCGGCGGCCTCCGGGACATCGAAAAACCACGCGTCATCCCACTCGACCCCGCGTCGCAGCAATTCGCTACGCAGCCTCCGCATCTGATCAAGGTCCGGGCTCAATTCACCCCGTTCCCAGCGCGAGACGGTCGTCTGCCCGACGCCAACGATCGCGGCAATCTCGCCTTGAGTGGCGCCGAGTATGTTCTTGCGGATGTGGGTGACAGCGTTCATGCGCATAAGCATATGCGCATTAGGCTAAAAACGCAACCCTCGCAAATGCGTCCACGCATTTTACTCGCGCGCCTTCGCTGGATAACCAGTCACCATGAGCAAGATACCTGAAGTCTCGGAGGTCGTAAGAGGCCTTCTCAACGCGGGCTACACTCAAGAGAGTCTTGCCGCCGAGTTTGGCGTCAATCAGTCCACAGTCGCTCGCTGGCTGAAAGGCGCCGAACCCGGATTCTCCACAATGGGCGCGCTGTTCGAGCTTGCGGCGGAGCGCGGCGTCATAGGCTCCGACCACGTGCACCAGGCGCCGCTCTCGGACCTAAAATCCATTCCGGAAATCGACCTGGTCGCGGGTCTGGGCGGTGGCGGGTTCGCGGTCGTCGAAGCGACTTCCGCAAATGGGATCACCTTCGCCAAGGAGGTCGTTCGCGACCATTGGCGAATACCTGACTGGATGCTCAGTACCCTCGGCGTCGCCAGCAGGCACGTCGCTGCGTTTCGGACGCAAGGCGACTCGATGACGCCGACCATTCGCGATGGCGACGTTGTTTTCATCGACACAAGACACCGGGTGCCCTCTCCGCCCGGCATTTATGCCGTGGCCGACGAGTTCGGCGGAGTGATTCTCAAACGGCTTGAGGTGACATCGAAGCCGTCCGACGAAACGATCACGGTGCGAATATCATCTGACAATCCGCATCATCGAGAACGCGAACTCACGATCGACGAGATCCATATCGTCGGAAGATATATCGGTCGCTTCACCATTTAGCCCGCATTTAGTCCAGCTCGGCCCGCCGCGCCCGGCGGGCTTTTCTGCGTCCGCATTTTTCTATGCGCATACGCATTGACATTTATGCATAAGCGCATATCCTTTCTTCTCATCCCGCCGCCCCCCAACCCACGGCGGGAGGACCGACAGCCGCCGCCGGACAATCCCCCTGTCCCCCTCCGGCGGCGGCGCGGTCGGGATGATGAGGAGACTGGAAGATGGAAAGGATTGCGAGACGGACGTCACCGCGCCGGCAGTTCGCCGATCTTTCGGTAGTCGTATCCCTCGAAGGCCCAGAATGCCCCGAACAGGCGATGATGCCACGGGATGTGCAGCCGTTCGGTGAGGGGAAATATCTCGGTCGCGCCGATCGCGTCGTTGTAGGCCTTGGCGTCCAGCGCCCGGTAGGTCGGCGGCTCATCGCCGGCGATGCGGATCATGCGTCCGCGCCACAGGGAAACGAGGCTTTCATCCGGCGCGGCCGCCTCCTCGATGTCGGCCAGCAGGTGATAATAATCCCGCTGCAGGGCCTGATGGTCCCGCGCCCGGCCGGCGAAATCGAACACCAGCTGCGCGGCGCCGACCGCCGCCACCAGTCCGCCGAGGACATACTGATGGTCGCCGAAGCCCGCGCCCTTGGCGAAATCGGCCATCGCCGCTGCGCCAAGGAGAATGACCGCGAAATTGCACCACCTGTTCCAGCGCTCGAACGTCAGGCGTCGACCTGTGTGGTAGAGCGCGTTGCGCAGGGCGTTGAAACGAATGTTCTCGCGGTCATTGTCCATGGACTTCCTCACTTCTTTGGCGGCGGCGGAGCCGCGGGGCGCGGGACGGGTTGTCTCGGTCCGGGCCCGCTTCCGGGACGCGGCTCCGTGGTCATCATTGGCTGGCGCGGCCCGAGGCTGCGCTGCTCCAGAACCGGCTGGCGCGGCCCTGCCGAGCCCAAACCGACAGCCTTGTCTTTCATAATCGTCTCCATGTGGTGTGTTCGCGTGGGGATGACAGGCGCCGTGTTGTGGTTGGACACGACTCGGCGCCGCTTATTCACGGTTGCATCCCATCAGGATCACCCGCGCGCGTCAATCGCATCGTCCTTTTCCACCGGCATCCACAACCCTTTCCCTCTCTCTGCTGAAGGAGCGTAACTTCATGACCGACACCGCCGACCCCCTGATCAAGGCGCCGCGCATCTGGCGGCCCGAGCCGACCCTTCCCGTCCTGAAGGCCATCGGCCGCGAGCAGATCGTCATCCGTCGCGGAACCGTCGTCGAGAACGACGACGATACGGTCACGTTCAGCACCGACACGGCGCTCGACACCGGCAACCTGGTCGCGGGCACCGATTATGCCGTCGCGGTCTCGCGCAGCGGAAAGCCGTCGCTGGTCCGCGCCGACGACACCAACCCGCTTGACGCCGGCTATCTCGCCGGCTTCCACTTCGCCCCCGGCGGCAATGCCGAGGCCCGTGCCGGCGGCGACGACATTCCTGCCATCAACCCCTTCTCGATCTGGGATATCGGCTTCCGCCCCGCCTGCGCGGATCCGCGCGGCATGGTTCTGATCTACGGCAACAGCCCGGTCGCGCCGTTCTGGTGCGACATCTACCTGACGAACACCGGTCACCAGCACCACGGCACCAGCCGTTTTGGCGAAGAGATTGCCGATGGTCGCTCGCTGCGGCTACTGGATTTCAAGTCAGCGACCGACATTCTCGCCGCCCACGGCAAGCGCATGATGACCTACGACGAATTCCGCGTCGCCACCTTCGGCGTGACGGAAAAGTCGTCCGTTGACGAGGATCCGGTCCGCACCGCTCTCGATCCCGCCCGCACCAGCCGGATCGGCCTGATGCAGGCGACCGGCAACATGTGGATCTGGGGCACGGACGGCGATCCGGATTTCCGGCGTCCGTCCCTCTTCGGCGGCTCCTGGCTCAGCGGCTCGGATGCCGGGTCCCGGTGCGCGTACCTCGATGACTGGCCGGGCCTCTCGAACGACAGCCTGGGTGCCCGCGGCGCCTGCGACCACCTGACTCCTGCCTGATCCGCGCGAAAGCGCGGGTCCCTTTCCCCTCTCCAGACAAAGGACCATAGACCATGACAGACCTGACCCCACGCCAGACCAGCCTTGCCCGCCAGCTCGCCAATCTTGTGATGGAGAACGGCGGCGAGGGCTGCACCGAGGAACTCGCCGCCCGCCGCCTGGGCGTGGCTCGTGCCGAGATCACGCCCGCCGTCATTGAGGCCGCGTCGATCCGCTACGCCGCCGCCAGCACCCGCGCGCTCTGACGATCCGCTTGGATCGGCCGCACCGATGGGTGCGGCTTCCCGAACGGATCACGAGGCAAACCCATGAAAGACCTGATCGATCTCATCGTCGAGCGCCAGCGCGCCATAAACGCCGCCCTGTCCTACCTGCTTTCGGCGGCGCTGGCCCTCTTCCTCGGCTGGCACATCGCCGTGATGTCCGCCGACGAGGCCGGCGGCCTCCAACCCGAAACCAAGATCACCCAAGTTTGAGGAGAACCGTCATGCTCAGCGAATACGGCAAGGCGATGAACGCGATCGCCGAGGAGCGGAAGCGCCAGGTCGGCGAGGAAGGCTGGACGGAAGCCCACGACGACCAGCATGAATACGGCGAACTTGCGGCGGCGGCGGAAGGTTATCTCGCCTCCGCCATTTCCCGGGCTGACGGGCAAGACATTACGTCACCGCCCGAAGCGTGGCCATTCGACCCGTCATGGTGGAAGCCCAAGGGCTATTACCACGATCTCAAGCGCGCCGCCGCCCTGATCGCCGCAGAAATGGAGCGCGTCGAGCGTCTGTCCGAGAAGCAGGCTTGCGAGTGCTTGGCCTGCGGCGAGCCGCTTTACGACGGCGACCCATACTATCCAGACTACAACAATGGCAGCCAGCTGCACGCCTATTGCTGCGGTCCGGAACTCGAAGGTTTCACCGATGGCGATGGCAATCCCCTGCCGCCGGGCTCCGCCATTCCGGAGCCGTCCCGGTTCGAGGTCCGGCCATGACCCACCTCTGCGCCATCATCCCCTTTCCAGCCCGCCAGCCCGCGCAAAAACCGCGCGAGCCGGACACCTTCGCGCTGCAGCAGCTCGGCGACGCGTCCGACCACGCGTACACCGTGCTCGGCGACATCGAATGCGCCACCCACAACGCCAAAAAGGGCGTGCCGCTGGAACGCCTCGGCGGCGTGCGCAACGGCCGCGCGCTCGCCTGGTGCTGCAGGCTGGTCCTGACGCTCGTCAACCTGCGCGGCAATCCGGAGGCCGATCACGACCTCTCCCGCGCCGCCCGGCAATGGCTGCAGGTCCGGGGAGGCGATCATGCCTGATCCCATCACCGCGCCGCAGCCCCTCATCCCCTTCCGCGTCCACTACGTCGACGGCGACAAGATGGACGTCACCGCCCGCGACGCCAAAGAAGCCCGCGAGATCGCCGAGCGCCTGCGCAGCGTCAAGGTCGACAAGGTCAAAAGAGTGAAGGAAAACACCCATGGCTGACGGCACGAAGATCGAATGGACCGACGCCACGTGGAACCCGGTCACCGGCTGTTCCGTCGTCTCGCCCGGATGCACCAACTGCTACGCGATGAGGCTCGCCGGCACGCGGCTGAAGCACCATCCGAGCCGCGCGGGGCTGACGATCGACACGAAAGCCGGTCCGGTGTGGAACGGCAAGGTTCGCTTCAACGAGCAATGGCCGTCGGAGCCGCTGAGATGGAAGCGCCCGCGCAGGATCTTCGTCTGCGCCCACGGCGACCTGTTCGCCGAAGGCGTGCCGGACGAGTGGATGGACCAGGTCTTCGCCGTCATGGCGCTGGCGCCGCAGCACGTGTTTCAGGTGCTGACGAAGCGGCCGGAACGGATGCGGGAATACCTCAATGGACGCGCCGGAAAGCTGGCCCGGTTCATGATTGACCGATATCTTTTAGGTGCGCCGGACCGAGTGCCGGCGACAAGGGCGATCAATGCATCGTGGCCAGTTGCATCAATAGGCGACATCGATTTCCCCGATGACGTGACAATGCGCAACTGGCCGCTCCCCAATGTCTGGCTCGGAGTATCGGTCGAGGACCAGCGCCGCGCCGACGATCGCATCCCGATCCTGCTCGACACCCCGGCCGCTATCCGATGGATCAGCGCCGAGCCGTTGCTCGGGCCGCTGGACCTGACGATGATCCCCACGGGCGGCCGCATAGGAGATAGTGTCGTCTGCGATAGCGCGCTTACGCAGCACGACATGCAATCCGCGCCGACCCTCGACTGGGTCGTCGCCGGCGGCGAGAGCGGCCCCGGCGCCCGCCCCATGCATCCCGACTGGGCAAGATCTCTGCGCGACCAGTGCGAGTCGGCCGGCGTGCCGTTCCTGTTCAAGCAGTGGGGCGAGTGGCTTCCGGTAGACCATATGTCGGACCAGTTCTGCGACAGCCTCTATCTGCCCGCCAGGATGCCAGACGGCGTCCGGCACTGCACCGTCGACACGACGGTGCTGGATAACGACGCACAGCGCCACGGCATCACCGACCGGGCTGCATTCCAGCAGGGCAAGCGCTCCATGACGATGATGAAGGTCGGCAAGCGCCGCGCCGGCCGTCTCCTCGACGGCATCGAACACAACGCATTCCCGGAGACTACACAGTGACCCAGCAGATCACCATTCTCGCCGGCAACATCGAGAGCCTTGTCGATCGCGGCTATGGCATCCGCCAGATCGCGCAGTTCTACGACCTGCCGACCTTCCGCATCGTTCAGCGCCTGCGCGAGATCGGCCGCACCGCGCCGTTCGACGCCGGCGGCCAGATCCCGGATGCCGACGAGCGTAAGATCTACGTCAGGCGCATGGTGGCGGCCGGCAGATGGGGAGGCCTCGCCATCACCCGCATCTCGCTCCCCCGCGTCAGCATGCACGTCGCCTCCATGTCCGAGGTGCGCCAGTGACTGACCGCGTGAACCTCGAAGTGGAAGTCGCGGACCTCCTGCGCAGGAAGCTGGAGGAGTTCGCCGACTGGTGCGGCCGGCACTGGATTCTCACCGAGGACCAGGCGGCGAAGGACGAAACCTTCTCAGCAAAGCCGCCCGCCTATCGCGAGGGCCATAACGACGCTGTGACCAGCATGCGCGGAGCCGTCGATTGTTTTCTGGAGGCTCCATGAACCTCGACGAGGCAAAGAAGCACTTCGAGCGCGCCCGGGTGACCGTTGGGCTGGCCTCGCCCGAATGGGCGCGCATGTTCGACCAGAACGTCAAGCGCCCGCAGGTCGTCGCGCGTGACGAGCTGACGGGCCAGTTCACGCCGATCGCCACGATCGCGCGCGGATGCCCGAGCGACGACGAGGAGATCCTGTGCAACGCGCTCGACTGGCTGCGCGCCCTGCTCCTCCTGAACGACGAGGCATTCAAAATCATTCGGGAAAGAAACCGGCAGATCGCCGAGCTGCAGGC
>Ga0065721_10048779_pt1 | contig 87965 bp, 73 predicted proteins | sample Mesricmetagenome_FD_59108 | JGI IMG/M metagenome (GOLD analysis project Ga0065721, IMG submission 59108) | Mesophilic microbial community from rice straw/compost enrichment Sample: eDNA_1 v2 (version 2) | ecosystem: Engineered > Solid waste > Grass > Composting > Bioreactor | place: USA: Davis... | reverse complement strand
ATCATCTTCAGATACATCATGGTCTACTACAACAGACGGCGGATCTACACCTCTAATCCAGGGGGATGGCCCCCAGCTATTTATCGCGAAAGAATGCTGTCACAAGCAGCTTAGTAACGGGATTTCTGTAAGAGGGTGTTTTCAAACTGCACTTTTTTTGACAACTCCACATTTCATTTTGAGTGGACACATTGCATTCGACACTATTTATTATATATTATTGCACCTTCGGTACCAAAATGGCACCACTGGCATAACCAGGCATTGGGTGTCAAGTGACTAAAAAGCAAAAAACCCTTGATATACAAGGGCTTTTCCGTATGATCTGTAGTGGGCTCGAACCACTGACCCCCACCCTGTCAAGATGGTGCTCTCCCAGCTGAGCTAACAGATCGTATCAGCGACAATTAATAATTTATCACACTCCATGATCGGTGTCAACAGTTTGTTTTATTTTTTTTAATCAAGCATATGGTGGTTTTCAACCGTTCGAATCGTCTTTTTTTCATATATGATTTTCTCAGTATGATCTATACTTTACAGGGTAAACAATGATTCATGGTCATATTACACTTAGGTTGTTACAGATTATTCATGTTGAAAGGGGCAGGAACGTTGAAAAAGAAACTACTTGCGGTTCTGGCGCTCGTCATGCTCGTTACGGCGGCATGCTCCAGCAACGGCGGCAACGGAGGCAGCGGCAATGGAGGGACGCAGCAGCCGTCCAACGGCGGTTCGTCGAACGGCGGCGAGAAGCCGGCCGACAAAGTGACGTTTACGTACTTTAGCGGCGTAGCCGGCAAAAAAGACATCAACACAAACGAAACGACGATCGGCAAGCTGTTGGAAGATCAAACGGGCGTCAACTTCAAAATGGAATACATCGTCGGCGACCTGAATACGAAGATCGGCACGATGATCGTTTCCAACAAGTATCCCGACGTCGTCATTCCGGATGCGGCCATCGACGAAATGATCGGCGCCGACGCCTTTATCGACTTGACTCCTTATTTGACCAGCGATGAATATCCGAACTTGAAGCGCGTATACGAGCCGTATTTGAGCCGTATGAAGCATGCCGACGGCAAAATTTATACGCTGTCGTTCTCGACGGTCGTCAACGAGTTCCAGCCGGATCCTAACATTAACCAAGGCGCGTTCTGGGTGCAGCGCCGCGTCCTGAAGGAAGCGGGCTATCCGAAGATCAAGACGGTGGACGAATATTTCAAGCTGATCGAGGATTTCGCCGCCAAGCATAAGGATGAGGGATTGACAGGCTTCTTGTCCTTGACGCACGACTGGAGATTTTTTGCGACATCGAATCCTCCGATGCACCTGGCCGGATATCCGAACGACGGCGAAGTCATCATCGATATGGACGATCACGAGGCGCATGTCTATACGGCAGGCGAATATGACAAACGGTGGCTGCAAAAGCTGAACGAAGTGAACGCCAAAGGATTGTTCGACAAATCATCGTACGTCGACAACTACGACCAATATATCGCAAAGCTTACTTCCCATAAAGTGCTCGGCTTCTTCGATTACGGCTGGCAGTTCAACAATGCCCAGCTGAACTTGCAGGACGCCGCCAAAAAAGATCCTTCACAGGACGACTTTGTCTACTTCCCGCTGCCGGTCACGTTTGACGGTCAGAAGGATCAATATTTGGATCCGCCGGGCTTCGTCAACAACCGCGGCATCGGCGTCACTGTCAGCGCCAAAAACCCGGAAAGGATCATGGCTTATTTCGACAACCTGCTGAAGGAAGAAAACCAAATTCTAAGAAGCTGGGGCATTAAAGGCGAAACGTACGAAATCGACGAAAACGGCCGCTACTACCGGACGAAAGAGCAAGTGTTGATGATTGACGAAGCGTTCCGGGAAAAATTCGGCTTCAAATATTACGATTACGATTGGCCGATGTACAACACGAACTCGACGCTTTCGGACGGCAATGCCGTTACGCCTGCGTTGCAGCCGGAGGTGTTCCAAATGGGGTTGACGGAAGGCGACAAAGCGATTCTTAGCGCTTACGGCGTTCAAACGTACTCCGAGCTGTTCTCGGCGCCGGACGATCGTCCTTGGTACCCGGCCTGGAGCATCGCCAAGGAGCAAGGTTCTCCGGAGCAATTGTACGAGACGAAGAAAACGGAACTGGTCAAAAAATATATTCCGAAACTGGTGCTTGCCAAACCGGAAGATTTCGAAAAGGTATGGTCGGAGTACCGCGCGGAATTCGAGAAGCTCGATACGGCTTCTTATGAGAAGTTCGTAACGGAAAAAGTGAAAGAGCTTGTCGAGCTCTCCAAATAATCTCAAGAAGCAAAAGCATGATCAGACGCGAAAGACCGGCTTGCGCGTTCCCATCGCCCGAGTGCGGTCTTTCCGCTGTCTGAAGGCGCAAACCCGATTCGGTCCGGAAGGAGAGAAAATCAATGGAAAATCCCGCAGCCGTACAGATGCCCGAGCCGGCGAAGCCGCATAAGAAACCAACGGGGCTGAAACGGTTTTTCCAAACCTTGCTCCGGCAGCGCTCGCTTGTCATCATGTCCGTTCCGTTTCTCATCTGGCTGTTTATTTTTAAATATATGCCGATATGGGGCTGGACGATCGCCTTTCAGGATTACAAGCCGGCGCTTGACTTCTTCGAGCAAAAGTGGGTAGGGTTCGAGCATTTCAAATTTTTATTCGGGGACGAACGTTTCCTTCGCGTCCTCCGCAATACGCTTGCGATGAACTTCATTAATCTGGTGCTTGGATTCGTGACCGCCATCGTGCTTGCTTTGCTGTTGAATGAGCTTAGAAACGTGCTGTTCAAACGGGTCGTGCAGACGGTCAGTTATTTGCCTTATTTCATTTCGTGGGTCGTCGCCGCCAGCATTATTCAAAACATGCTTGCGCCGGACGGCATTATTAACGAGCTGCTGTTGAAACTCGGGTTCATCAAGGAATCGATATTGTTCCTCGGCATCCCGGAATATTTCTGGGGCATTTACGGGGGATCCATGGTATGGAAGGAAATTGGTTGGAATACGATCGTTTACCTCGCCGCAATGACGACCATCGATCCGCAGCAATACGAAGCGGCGGAAATTGACGGGGCCGGCAGATTCAAGCGGATGTGGTACATTACGCTGCCGGGCATTAAGCCGGTCGTCATCGTGCTGTTGATCATGAACATCGGTTATTTGCTGCAGGGCACGTTCGATCCGCAATATTTGCTTGGCAACGGCATGAATATCGACTATTCCGAAATCATTGACATATTTGTACTCAAGTATGGCATTCAGCAAATGAATTTCTCGCTTGCCATCGCCGCAGGCATGTTCAAGACGGTAGTCAGCTTCATTCTGATCTTTGGCGCCAACGCGATCGCGAAGAGAGCCGGAGAAGCGAGACTGTTCTAAGGAGGGATTGCAGATGACAGAGCTATCGTCCGACAAAAAGTTCGGCAAGGTATGGAAAAGAGGCGGGCGCATTTCGTTCGGGGACCGAATATTCGACGGATTAAACATCGCCTTCATGATTTTGCTGATGATCGTTACGTTATATCCATTCGTCAATACGCTGGCCGTGTCGCTGAACGATCCGAACGATTCGATTCGAGGCGGCATCTACCTGGCGCCGCGCGTATGGTCGCTTGAAAACTACAAATACGTCTTTAATGAAGCGTCGATCTTTCAAGCCACGCTCGTATCGGTGCTGCGTACGGTCATCGGCACGATCGTGACCGTTCTCTGCTCGGCGATGGTCGCCTATACAATCAGCCGGGAGGAATATATTTTACGGAAATTTGTTACCGTGGCGTTTATTTTGACGATGTATTTTCATGGCGGACTGCTTCCGGAGTTTTTGCTCATTCGCGATTTGGGTTTGCTGGACAATTTCTGGGTTTATATTTTCCCGGGGCTCATCGGCGTGTTCAACCTGATCATTATTCGCTCCTTCATTTACGGCTTGCCGGACAGCATTCTGGAATCAGCCCGAATCGACGGCGCGAGCGAGTACCGGACGTTTTTCAGCATCGTGCTGCCGCTGTGCATGCCGGTGCTGGCGACGGTGGCGCTGTTTACGGCCGTATACCAGTGGAATGCATGGTTCGACGTGTTTTTGTACAACTCGTCCAGCAGCCATCTCAGCACGCTGCAATACGAGCTGCAAAAAATATTGCAAAACTCCAACGCTTCCAGCGGGGCCAAATCGATCGGAGATGCGTTCTCGAACGCCAACTCGTCGGGCAACTCGGTTACGCCGCTGTCGGTCCGCGCGACCATGACGATTGTGGCGTCCGTGCCGATTATTATGGTGTACCCGTTCCTTCAGAAATATTTTGTAAAAGGTATGATGGTCGGCGGCGTCAAAGGGTAAGGCGATTCTCCGTTCGGAGGATGCAACGGAAGCTGCTCGAAAAGGCTGCAGGCGTACCTTTTCAAGCGGCTTCTTGCCCGTTATACAGCCAGCGTCCGGATGGTGCGGCGCGAGGGTGGGCGCAAACCGGCGCTTGGTGTATAATCATGGCAAAGAAAGCGTTGCCAAACGGCTGAAGCTATACCTTGCAAGGTTTCGCAGGCCGGCCGATTGAACTACAATGTGGTGGAGGGGATTCGGCACGGCGGGGCTTAACGCTCGGGCAGCCGGGCGGAACACGACGATAAGCGAAGGGAGACAATCAAATTTCATGAGCATCGACGACAAGCAATACAAGGCATGGCTGCAGGCGGAGCCGATCGCGGACGAAACCGTTGTCCGGCGATATTCGCAATGGTTTCGGCGCATTGCCGTCGACCGTTCGGCAGGAGAGGTGCTGCGGACGGCCGCGGAGGAATTGGCGGCCGTCGCCCGTATGTTCGGCGTCGAACCCGAGTTCGTCGAGGGGGACGCTCCGGGCGTCAAGGTGCGGATCGGCACGGCGGAGAGCGCGGATTGGTCCGCCTACGGCCTCGAGACCGGACGGCTGAAGGCACTGAAGCGGGAAGGCTATTGGATTCGCTCGGCCGATACGGCGGAAGGCGGCGGGCTATGCATCGTCGGCGGCTGCGAGCGCGGAGCGCTGTACGGCGCTTACCAGCTGTACCGCACGGTCGGAGGAGGGGAGGCGGCGCCGGCGGAATGGGATCTGATGGAGCATCCCGCCAACGGATTGCGGCTGATCAACCAGTGGGACAACGCGGACGGCAGCATTGAACGCGGATATGCGGGCCGGTCCATCTTTTACGACGGGGGAGCCGTCCGAGCCGATCTCGGCAGGGTGCGCGATTACGCGAGACTGCTGGCGTCGGTCGGCATTAACGGCGTCGCCGTCAACAATGTGAACGTGCATGCCGTCGAGACGGGATGGGTGATGGGAGAAGGAATCCGGGAAATTGCGCGGATCGCCGACACGTTCCGGCCGTACGGCATCCGGCTTTATTTAAGCGTCAATTTTGCCGCGCCGATGCAAGCCGGCGGCCTCGCGACGGCCGATCCGCTGGACGAGGGCGTAAGAAGCTGGTGGCGAAGCCGGGCGGAGGATATATACCGGCATATCCCGGATTTCGGCGGTTTTCTCGTGAAGGCAGACTCCGAGCACCGTCCGGGTCCCTTCACCTATGGAAGGGACCATGCGGACGGCGCCAACATGCTGGCGGAAGCGCTGGAGCCGTTCGGCGGGCTCGTCGTATGGCGCTGCTTCGTCTACAATTGCTTGCAGGACTGGCGCGACCGCTCGACGGACAGAGCCCGAGCGGCCTATGACCACTTCAAGCCGCTGGACGGGCGGTTCAAGGACAATGTCGTGCTGCAAATCAAGAACGGCCCGATGGACTTCCAGGTGAGGGAGCCCGTATCGCCGCTGTTCGGCGCGATGAGCCGGACGAACCAGCTGATCGAGTTCCAGATAACGCAGGAATATACGGGCCAGCAGCGGCATTTGTGTTATTTGGTGCCGCAATGGAAGGAAGCGCTCGATTTCGATACGCTGGCGGCGGGGAAAGGCTCCGAAGTGGGCAAAATCGTGGACGGCTCACTGTTCGGCTTGAAGCACAGCGGCTTCGCGGCCGTATCCAACATCGGCGCCGACGGCAACTGGACGGGCCATACGCTGGCCCAATCCAATCTGTACGGTTACGGGCGGCTGGCCTGGAACGCCGCGCTTTCGGCCGAAGACATCGCGCGGGAATGGACGCGGCTCACCTTCGGACGCAACGAACGGGCGGAGGAAACGATCGTCGGCATGCTGCTTCGCTCTTGGCCGATTTACGAAAGCTACACCGCTCCGCTTGGCGTAGGCTGGATGGTCGCGCCGAACCATCATTACGGACCGGACGTGGACGGCTACGAATATTCGCGCTGGGGGACGTATCACTTTGCGGACCGCGACGGCATCGGCGTCGACCGGACGTCCGCGACCGGAACGGGTTATGCGTCGCAATATTTCGGAGACAACGCCAAACGGTACGAATCGCTGGACGAATGTCCCGACGAGCTGCTTCTCTTTTTTCACCATGTGCCTTATACGCATAAGCTTCGCTCCGGCCAAACGGTCATTCAGCATATATACGACACGCATTTCGAAGGTGCCGAGGAGGCGGAGCGGCTGCTTCAGGATTGGCTCGGCCTGGAAGGGACGGTGGACGAAGGGCGGTTCGCGCAGGTGAAGGGCCGGCTGGAGGAGCAGGCGTCCCACGCGAAGGAATGGCGGGACATTATCAATACGTACTTTTTCCGGAAATCGGGCATTCCCGACGACCGCGGCAGAAAAATATATGCCTGATGCAGGCTGGCGAAAAATAATGACGATGGGAGAGAGTCTATGGCTCTCTCTTTTTTATTTTTGGAAAGCAATAAAACGATAATATATAACAATAAACGATTGACAATGCTAACGAAGCGTTGAATAATAATGATGAATCACCCGAACAGAAAAGAGGCCTGAGGATGACAATCGTAAACGGCAATAGTCCGATAAACAGGGAACGTTATTTGGATGAAGTGCAGGATGAAGCCTACAGCCGTTCTTCGCTGCACGGCGACGCCTTGGTCGAAGCGGAATTCCGGCTGCCTTGCGTGGAGACGGCCGCGCTGCCCGCCAGCGGACCGATGCCGGGCGGCGGGACCGAGACGTTATGCTTGTCGGGCATGTGGCGGATGAAGGATAGCGAGCCGGCCGACCCCGGAGACCCGTCGGCGCCCGCCACGGGCTGGTTCGGCCCGAAGGCGGCGGACAGTCCCGGGATGGCGGAGCGCTGGTATGCGCCGGGCTGCGACAGAAGCGGCTGGCTCGAGGTGCAGGTGCCGACGACGGTGCAGAAGGCGCTGGTCGAACGGGGCGAATTGGCGGATCCGCTGTGGGATACGAACACGATCGACGAGCTGGAGGAGCATGGCGAGCCGAAGGAGGAACCGGTCTGGTTTCGGCGGACGCGCGTCGAACGGCGGGACTGGTGGTTTGCGACGACGTTTGAGGTGCCGGCTCGCTGGGCGGGAAGGCGGCTGACGCTCCGGTTCGACGGAATCGATTATTCGGGCACCGTATTCGTGAACGGCCGTTCGCTTGGCCATCACAAGGGGATGTTCGGCGGACCCGAGCTGGATGTAACGGGGCTGGTCCATGCCGGCGGTTCGAACGAGCTGGTCGTTCGGATCGATCAGGCGCCCCGTTCCTGGAACGGCCTGCTTAAGGGAAGCCCGAGCTTCGGCTGGCATTACGGGCATCTCATTTCGCTCGGCATTTGGAAGGACGTATGGCTGATCGCCGAGCCGGACATGGCGATCGCCGATCCGTATATCGTAACCGAGTCCATCGAGCCGGGCAAAGCGAGCTTGCTGATCGAATATGCCGTCCGCAGCTCGTTGCCCGTGCTGACCGCGCTTGCCGTCGAAGGCGAAATTCGCCTGAAAGGCTCGGTCGAATCGGAGGAGGGCATTCGTTTCCGCAACGAAATCGAGGCCGGATACGGCTGCCATCGGTTCCGCGCCAGGATTACGATCGAAGATCCGAAGCTGTGGTGGCCCGCCGGCTACGGAGAGCAGCCGTTGTATACGCTTGCACTTGGCGGGAGCGCAAGGAGCGGGGTTCAAGTCGGGAGCGCATCCGCCGATTTCGGCATCCGCACCGTCGAAATGCGGCCGCTGGCGGCATCGGCGCCGGAGACGGATTACCGGTGGCAATTCGTCGTCAACGGCGTTCCGATGTTTATTAAAGGGGCGAACTGGTGCTGGCCCGATCCGATGCTGGAACAGGACGAAGCCAAATACGAGCGGCTGCTCGAGCTGGCGCGGCGCGGCCACGTGCAGATGCTTCGCGCCTGGGGCGGCGGCATCGTGGAGCCGGATTTCTTTTACCGCAAGTGCGACGAGAAGGGCATTATGGTCTATCAGGAATTCCCGTTATGCTGGGGGCCGATGGATTCGCCTTATACCGATCTCGGGGTGATCGACCGGCAAGCGGCTTTAACGGTGAAGCGGCTGCGCAATCATCCGTCACTCGTCATGTGGGGCGGCGGCAACGAGAACGGTCCGCACGGCGGAGCGGACGAGGGGCTGTTTCTGATCGGCCGCCGCTGCCGGGGGTTCGATCCGTCGCGGCCGTTCCATCGCACCGACCCGTGGGGCGGAAGCGCGCATAATTGGAACGTTTATCACGGCGGAGAACCGCTGGAGGCAGCAACCTTGGCGATGCCTTCCGTCTTTTACGGGGAATTCGGCATTCCGAGCATGACCAATCTGTCCAGCGTTCCGAACTATATGCCCGAAGAAGCGCTGAAGGAGTGGCCGCCGACGGAGGAAAGCCGCGGGTGGCTGGCGCACTTTCACCAGTTCAGCCTGAAGGACCCGATCAAAGTGATGCGGTACGGCGCCTACGGTCCGATCCGCGACTGGGAAACGTATACGGTTTATTCCCAGACGGCGCAGGGCGAATCGATCCGCTTTACGGGAGAAATGCAGCGCGCCGGATCGGGAACGCGGACCGCGGGGTTCTGGTATTACAAATTTACCGATCTGTTTCCGGGCCATTCCTGGGCTGTCGTCGATTATTACGGCACGCCGAAGCTGTCCTATTACCGCGCGATGCAGGTTTGCCGTCCGCGTTCGGCGTTTGCATCCTATGTCAAGGCGGAAGGCTGGAAGGCCGGGGAACGGTTTCAGGCCGGCTTGTATGTATCCAACGACACGCCGGAGCGCCTTGAGCTTACGAACGTTACGGCGACGTTGTACGGAAGCCGGTTGTCGGCTTGGGACACGAGGCGTTATGACGGAATAACGGTAGAATCGGGCGGCACGATCGAGATCGGGAATATCGGCGCCGAGCTGAAGGACCTGAGCGAGATAAGGCCGTTTTTGCTGGCGGTAGCTTGGCGTACGGAAGCCGGTGAGCTGATCTCGGACCAATGGTACTGGTTCAATGCCCAGCCGAAGCCGGAAGAGCTGCTCGCGTTCGAGCGGTCCCATACGCATAACGACAATGAGTATGGCGGAGAGCTTGCCGCCGAAGCGTTCAGGCTGTATGCCGGTTTGCCGGACGCTCCGCTCGCGCGGCTGCCGCAGACGACGCTGGAATGGTCGCTCGACAGGCAAGGACATGCGGGGACGATCCGGATCGCCAATACGGGAAGCGTGCCGGCCGTGCGGGTGACGTTCGACGGGTTTCCGGACGATAGGGATTGTTTTTTGGAAGATAACGATTTCGGTCTTTATCCGGGCGAAACAAGAACGATCGGCTTTGAGGCAGGGGCGGGCCGTTCGCTGGAAGGGCTGACGGCAGGCGCATGGAATGCGCCGCGTGCGGCGGTACGGCTTCGATGAAACAATAAGCGCCCGCGAAGGGCGGATACGGGAGGACGGCATCGATGACAACGATTTCCGGAACAAACAATACGGACTGGACGGCCAAATGGATTACGAGGGCGGTTTCGGATCATAAGCGATGGGAAAATTATACGGCCGAAGTCGACGCCGCGATTGAACGGCGAGGCGCGGGCGTCTTGTTCGGCTTGATGGATGAGCGGAACTTCTGGGAATGCGAGCTGAACGCGGAGACCGGCGAAGTCGCTCTATATTCGATGGTAGACGGCGTCCGGACGGAGCTGGCGCGGGCGGAAGCGGACGAACTGAAGGCGGCGCCGGCTCGCCTGATGGTGAAGGTTGCCGCGGGGGAACGGGAGGTGCGCGTCGACCTGGCCGGCCGGCCGGCGCTTGCCGCCGCGTCGCCGTCCCGCATCCGGGGGACGGTCGGCTTCCGTGCCCGCGAAGGCGGAGCGGCCGTCTTTCGCGAGCTGCGCATATTCGACGACAGCGGCCGGGCTTTGTACGTCAACCGGTTTTACGATCCCGCCCTGATCCAGTTTACTGCCGGCCGAATTGATTCGTCGGGAAGCGGCCTTCGGCTGGATGAGGGAGAAACGGCCTTATGCGAGGCGCCGACGCCGGCGGACAGTCCGTTGTTCCGCAAATCGTTCGCCGTGGCGGGAGAGGTGGCGGAAGCGGTCGTCCGCGTCTATTCGACCGGATGGTACGAGCTGTCCGTGAACGGCCGCAAACCGGACGGCCGCGTGCTGGCTCCCGCGAATACCCCGTACGAGCGCCGCATGCTGTACGATACGTACGACGCGACGGAACTGCTGCGGGAGGGGGGCAACGCCGTCGGCTTATGGCTCGGCAACGGATACAACATGAACTATTCCCGGTGGGGCTGGAAATGGAAACGGGACAAGGCGGCCATTATGCAGCTGGACATCCGGTTCCGCGACGGCTCCGTCCAGCGCGTCGCCACCGACGAAAGCTGGCGGACGGCGGACAGTCCGCTGCTGATGAACGATATCTACGACGGGGAACGATTCGACGGCCGTCTCGTTCGTGATGGATGGGACCGGCATGACTTCGACGACGGCGATTGGAAGAACGTCTTGCTTGCCGACGGGCCTTCAGGCGAGCTGGAGCCGAATTTGCAGCCGCCCGTCCGCGCCTGGGAGCCGCTGGAGCCGGTGCGCGTCTGGCGCACGCGCGACGGTGCCTCCATATACGATTTCGGTCAAAATATCGCCGGCTGGGTCAAGGCGGAAGCGGAAGGAAAAGCGGGGAGCCGGCTGGTGCTGCGGTACAGCGAGCTGATCGACGACGACGGACGGATCGACCCGTGGACGAACCGCAACGCCAGGGCGACGGACGAGTACCGGTTCGCCGGAAACGGCGTCGAAACGTATGAGCCGCGCTTCACTTATCACGGCTTCCGATATGTGGAAGCGACGGGCGCGACGGACCGGCTCCGTCTATGGGCGGTGCCGATCCATGCGGATGTGCGGGAAATCGGCCGCTTTCGCTGTTCGGACGAGTTGGTAAACCGGATTCAAAGCAATATCCGATGGTCGTTTCTGAACAACCTCGTCAGCATTCCGACCGATTGCTGCCAACGGGACGAGCGGACGCCTTGCCTGATGGATTCGGCCGTTGTGGAGGAGGCGGCCATCCATAATTTCGACATGGGCGCGTATTACCGGAAGTGGCTCGGAGATATCGGCGACAGCATGACGAATCCCGATTGGAGCGGCGACAAAGTGACGCTTCCATGGTACTTGTACTGGTACTGCGGGGATACGGAGACGTTAAGCCGGCATTTCGGGACGATGAAAGCGTATGTCGATCAATTGGCGGAGAAATGGCCTCAACGGATCGTCGAGGAAGGCTTCGGCGATTGGTGTCCGCCGAACGACGACGGCTGGGACAATTATTTCGGCGAGGTATCCCTTGTCAACACGGCTTTGTTTTACAGGCAGGCGCAGGTCGTCGCCGATGCGGCCGGCATCCTCGGGAGGGAGGCGGACGAGCGGCGCTGCCGCGAGCTTGCCGACTCGGTCAAACGTTCGTTTCTCGAACGTTTCGACGCCGGCGGCGGCAAGATCGGCAGCGGCTCGCAGACGGCTCAGCTGATGCCGCTCGCCTTCGGCATGCTGCCCGAACCGTTGGCCGGTCAAGCGGCCCAAGTTCTCGTGGCGGCGATTGAGGAAAACGGGAACCGGCTGGATACCGGCATTTACGGAACGCGCTATTTGATGGACGTGCTGGCCGATTACGGCCGGATCGACCTTGCGATGGAACTGCTGACGCAGCCGGAATACCCTGGCTTCGGCTATCAGATCGCGCAGGGAGCGACGACGCTGTGGGAGCAATGGAGCATGAAGGGCGGGATGCACTCGCACGACCATGCGATGTTCGGAGGCATCGGCGTATCCTTTTATACCCGGCTGGGGGGCATACGGCCGCTCGCTCCCGGCTACGCCTCGATCATGATCGAGCCGCACGTGCCGCGCAGCCTGGAATGGGCGGAAACGTCGATCGAAACGGTCAAGGGACGAATCGTCTCGAATTGGCGCAAGGAAGGGGAATGGCTTCATGTCGAGGTGGAAATACCGCCCGGAGCAGAGGCTGTCGTTTCCTTGCCCGCAAGCGGGGGAGGCCGCGTCACCCGCGAGGCGGGTCCCGGCAAGCATCTATACACCGTTTAACGACTGCAGCCGCGCAGCCTGAGAAGGCTGCGCGGCTGCGTTTCGGCGGGACTATCCGCAGGCAGTGGATGATCAGGCGAACCAATCGGGACAATGCTTGTGTGCGAAGGCCAGCTTTCGTTCCGTTTGGAGAGAGCCGCCCCCTTCATGGCCGTTGAACGGGTAAATGACGATTTCCTTGTCGCTTTCGATCCGGTTATACGTCGCAAAATACATCAGCGGCGGACAGACCTCGTCCTTCAACGCAACCGATGCCAGCACCCGGCAGCGAATCCGGTCGGCCATATTCATCGTGTCGAAATAGCTCAAGTTGTGCAGGACGAGATCCGTTTCGTCCGGATGGCGCTTTAAATATTCGGCGACGCTCGCAAACGCTCCGTGAGCGCCTTCGACTCTCTTGACCAGGTTGCTGTTGCTGGGCACGTCCACCAATGCAAGCGCGGGACGGTCGTCCAGGGCGGCGACCGCCATGCCCAGCGCGCCGCCTTGGCTTCCGCCTTCCACAACCAGCTTGCCTGGATCCGTCTCCGGCTGCGCGCATACGAAGTCGACGGCCCGGACGCTGTCCATGTAGACGGAGCGAAAGTAATATTCGTATTTGTTGTTTACGCCTTTGCAAGCGACGTTCATCATATGCCCGGCGGAATAGCCGGCCAAATCGCCGGTTTGGCCTCCCTGGTCGCGGCAGTCGACCGACAGGACGGCGAAGCCGGCCATCGCCCAGTGCATCAGGTCGCAAGGCCGGCCGCGGTCCCCGCCGAATCCGTGATAATGAATCAGGCACGGATAGGAGGACCGGCCGATAAATTCGGGAACGATATACCAGCCGTGAATCGGCGTGCCGTCGAATCCGTCGTAGCGGATGTCGTATACGGCGGCATGCCGCGAAGGGTAATCGATGCGCGTCCGCTGCGGGCGCAGCGGACGGCGGCGCGATTCCTCCAGCGTCTCTTCCCAAAAAGAATCGTAATCGTTCGGTTTCGTCAACGCCGGGCGGTAGGCGAACAGTTCCTTTGCCGCTTCGTCGGTATAACCCATCTTCGTTTCCCCCAATCGAAACTTGTAAATCATGTGCTTTGACATCGTTTTTTTCGCGAAAGCGCTGTAAAAACGATAGTAAAAATGATATAATAACAATAAATGATAATCAACCGAAAAACAAGGGAGGGACGGATAGAAATCGTTCCGCGGCTTTGGCCGGGCGGGTCAACTCCGTACGCGGAAGTTATGACATAAGAAGAAAGGGTGCGAGGCTTGCAGCGGTTAAAAGTAAGCGGGAACGGACGGTTTTTGGTTCGAGCGGACGGCAGTCCGTTTTTTTGGCTGGGCGATACCGCCTGGGAGCTGTTTCACAAGCTGAGCCGGGAAGATGCCGGCTTATATTTGAAGCAGCGGGCCGGTCTCGGCTTCAACGTCGTGCAGGCGGTTGCGCTGGCCGAACTGGACGGACTGACGGAGCCGAACGCCTATGGGCGCCTGCCGCTGAAGCTTGGCGGCGGGGGCTTGCCCGATCCGGCAATGCCCGACGAGGAAGGGCCTTATTCATATTGGGATCATGTCGATTATATCGTGGACAAGGCGGCCGAGCTGGGGCTGCATGTCGCGCTGCTGCCAACCTGGGGAGACAAATTCAATCCGATGTGGGGGCGCGGCCCCGCCGTCTTTACGCCCGGCAATGCGCGAGTCTACGGCGAGTGGATCGGCCGCAGGTACCGCAGCCGGGAGAATATCGTATGGGTGATGGGCGGAGACAGGCCGCTGCTGGAAATGGAACATTTCGCCGTCGTCCGCGCCATGGCCGAAGGCATCCGGGACGCATGCGGCGACAGCCATTTGATCACGTTCCATCCCGCCGGCGGATCGTCTTCCTCGAGGCATGTCCACCGGGAACGATGGCTGGATTTCAACATGGTCCAATCGAGCCACGGCGACGACGCGCCGGTCAATTACAAATGGATTCGCGACGATTACGCCTTGTCTCCGGTCAAGCCTACGTTCGACGGGGAGCCCTGCTACGAGGACATTCCGCGCGGCTTCAACGCCGCGAACGGTTATTTCGACGCGGCGGACGCGCGCAGGGCCGCCTATTACAACGTATTCTCCGGCGGCTTCGGCCATACATACGGCCATCATTCGGTCTGGTCGATGTCGACGAAAGCGGACGACAACTTTATTATGCATTGGAAGGACGCGCTGGAACGGCCCGGCGCGGCCCAGATGCGTCATTTGCGCACGCTGGCCGAGTCGAGGCCGATGCTCGAGCGGATTCCGGACCAAAGCCTGATCGTCCGCAACGGCGAAGGGGACAACTACATGGTTGCCGCGAGGGGAGAACGGTATGCGTTCATTTATTTTCCGAACGGCGTCAAAGCCGGCATCCGTCTCGGCGTTATGCCCGGGAACCGGGTAACCTTCTTTTGGTTCGATCCCCGCACGGGACGATCGACGGAACCGGAGACGGCGGACAATAACGGCCACCGATCGTTTGCGCCTCCATCCGCCGGGCGGGGCAACGATTGGGTGCTGGTCATGGATGCCTGCGAGCTTTAGAAAGACAATTAAAATTGACATAAGGGGAAATGAAGATGCCATTAATCGATATGCCGATCGAGCAGCTGTTGACGTATAAAGGAATCAATCCGAGGCCGGACGATTTCGACGCTTATTGGGAGCGGGCGCTGGCCGAAATGCGGTCGATCGATCCGCAAGTCGAGCTGGTGCCCAGCAAGTTTCAGACGCCGCAGGCAGAATGCTTCGATTTGTATTTTACGGGCGTCGGCGGCGCCAGGGTGCATGCGAAATACGCGCGCCCGAGAAACGCGGCGGAGCCGCATCCTGCCGTCCTTAACTTTCACGGCTATACGTGGCATTCGGGCGACTGGGCCGACAAACTGATCTATACGTCGCTCGGATATTCGATCGCGGCGCTGGACTGCCGCGGACAAAGCGGATATTCCGAGGATGCGGGCTCCGTCAAGGGAACGACGATGAAAGGCCATATTATTCGCGGATTGGACGATCATGAAGACAAGCTGCTGTTCCGGCAAGTATTTCTGGACACGGCGCAGCTGGCCGCCATCGTCATGTCGTTTCCCGAAGTGGATGCGGACAGAGTCGGCGCTTTCGGCGGATCGCAGGGAGGCGCGCTTACGATTGCATGCGCCGCCCTCGAGCCGCGAATCAAACGGCTGGTGCCTTGCTTCCCGTTCTTAAGCGATTACCGCCGCGTCTGGCAGATGGATCTGGCCAAGGACGCCTACGAGGAATTGCGGACTTATTTCCGTTTCTACGATCCCCGCCACGAGCGCGAGGAACAAATCTTTACGAAGCTCGGCTACATCGACATTCAGCACCTGGCCCGCCGCATTCACGGCGAGGTGCTGATGGGCGTCGGGCTGATGGATACGGTGTGCCCGCCTTCGACGCAGTTTGCGGCGTACAATAAGATCGAAGCGCCGAAGCAATATGTACTTTATCCGGATTTCGGCCATGAGGGGCTTCCGGAATTCAACGATATCACGCTTCAATTTCTGTTGAAGCTGTAATGGAATCGCGGCTGCCTCGGCAGCCGCATGCCAAACCGTCCGTCGATGGCATCGCGGGCGGTTTTTTCATGGGACGAAACCTGTCGAGTATCATTTATATTCTGTTGTTTGCTATTGACAAGATGTTAAATGACAAAATATAATTATAAACGATATCAAATAATAATAGGTTGGTGTTGCCAATGGGAGCGGAAATCGGGGTTTGCGTCATTGGAGCGGGGAGGGCCGGACGCATCCATGCCGCCAATTATCGGAGGAGCGTACCGCATGCCCGGCTGGCCGCCATCGTCGATCCGAACCGGGAAGCGGCGGAGGAGGCGGCCAAGGAGCTCGGCATTGACCGGTATTATACCGATTACCGGCAGGTGCTGGAGGACAGCCGCGTACAGGCGGTCGTCGTCGTGACGCCGACGGCGTTCCACCGGGAAATCGTCGTTGCGGCGGCGCGGGCGGGTAAGCATGTGCTGTGCGAGAAGCCGATGGCGATGAACGAAGCGGAGTGCGACGAGATGATCGACGCTTGCGCCGCCGCGGGCGTGAAGCTGCAGCTCGCCTTTATGCGGAGGTTCGACGAAAGCTTCCGGGAAGCGAAAAGACAGGTGGAGGAAGGCGCGATCGGAGACGTCGTGCTGGTCAAATCGTTGACCCGGGGGCCGAGCAAGCCGCAGCCCTGGATGTTCGATCTTCGCCTGAGCAACGGAGCGCTGGCCGAGGTGTGCAGCCACGATATCGATACGCTGCGCTGGTTTGCGGGGGCGGACATCGCCGAAGTATATGCGGTCGGCGGCAACTATAGAAGTCCGGAGGCCCGGCACGAGTATCCGGATTTTTACGACAACGTGGCGATGACGGTTAAATTCCGGGACGGCAAGACCGGCAGCGTCGACGGCGCGATGGGCGTCGCATACGGCTATGACAGCCGGGTGGAAATTTTGGGTACGGAAGGGGTCATCTTTCTCGGTCAGACGCATGAGCGCACGATCGTGACGGCGACCAAGGGCAAGGAGCTTCGCCGCCCGTTCATGAACAGCTGGCGCTCGCTGTACAAGGATGCGTATTTGGCGGAGGACGCAGATTTTATCGCCTGCATCCTGGAGGACCGCGAACCGTCGATTACGGGCTACGACGGGAAGATGGCGGTCAAGGCCGTCGAAGCCGGCAACCGCTCGCTGGCGTGCGGGGCGGTCGTGAAGCTGGAGGACCGCATGAAATAAACGAAACGCGCAGCCCGATGCCCGGCGGCGAGAACGGGCTGCGCGGCGGATTATTTGCGGGCGACAAGGACGTCCATGCCGATGTCGGTCAATTCCTTCAGCTGCTCGGGACGGATCCGGTCGTCGGTTACGAACGTGTCAATGACGTCGGGAGCGGCGAACTGGACAAAGGAGTGGTTGCCGATCTTGCTGCTGTCGCACAGGACGACGACTTGGGTCGCAATCCCGATCATAATTTTTTTGATCTCGGCCTGATTGATGTCGGGGGTCATGCAGCCCTTCGACGCGCTGAACGCGTTGGTGCCGAGAAACGCCTTGTCGACGTTCAGCTCCGAGAGGAGCTTGGCGGCAAACGGGCCGATCGTGCAATGGAATTTTTTGCGCAGCGTCCCCCCGACGACGACGACGTGCACTCCTTCGAAAGGCTCCAGGCACAGCGCGATCTCCAGATCGTTGACGATGGCGGTCACGTTCCGGCGATCCTTCAGAAGCCTGGCCATTTCCAGGACGGTCGTCCCGGTATCCAGCACGATGATGTCGCCGTCCTCCACGAGCGCGGCGGCCGCTTGGGCGATTTTTCGCTTTTCGGCCAGATGGGAGACGTTTTTGACGGAGTTGTCGGGCTCGAAGCCGGCTTTGACGAAATCGGCGGGTATGGCGCCGCCGTGCGTCCGCTTGATCAGCCCCGCAGCCTCCAAATCTCTTAAATCTCCGCGAATCGTTGCGGGAGACACTTTATAGTATTCGATCAATTCGGGAACAAGCGCTTTTTTCTTTTCGTTGACCCAGCGGACAATATCCGCTTTGCGCTCTTCCGCGAACAAAATGTCGGGGTTCCGGTCGTTCATCCGTACGGCTTCCTTTCGTTTTGCATAATAACAACAAGTATATTATATCATTTATTGTTATTTGATTACAAGTCATAACCAAATCACTGAATTATCCGTTGACATCTATTAATTGTTATCATAACATGCAGCTATAACAACAAACGAAAACAAAAGAAAACGATAGGCTTGGTGATCGCGAATGGGGACGATGAAGGCGGCAAAAATGTTCGGCGCAAACGACATCCAGGTGGTGCGGGTGCAAATTCCGGACATCGACGAGCATGAAGTGTTGATCAAGGTAAAAAGCGCCGGCATTTGCGGCACCGATTTGCGCATGCTCCGCAACGGCTACAACGGCATCGGGCCGGACGCGCCGAGAACGCTGGGGCACGAGTTCAGCGGCGTCGTAGAGGCGGTCGGCGGCCTTGTCGCCGGCTACCGGCCGGGCGACCGCGTCGCGGTGGCGCCGAACGTCGGATGCGGGCTGTGCGGCGATTGCGTCAAGGGAGACGCTCATTTGTGTTCCCGCTATGAAGCGATCGGCGTTCATATGGACGGTGGGTTCGCCGAGTACGTTCGCGTGCCGGCGGCCGCGGTCCGTTCCGGCAATATTTCGCATTTGCCGGATCACGTCGGCTTCGAAGAAGCTTCGCTGATCGAGCCGTTGTCTTGCGTATATAACGGCATTCTCCAATGTCCGATCCGGCTGGGAGACGATGTGCTCATTATCGGGGCGGGCACGATCGGCGTCATGTACGCGCAGCTGGCCAAGCGTGCCGGTGCCGGCCGGGTGTTCGTCGCGAACCGGTCTCCGGAGCGGCTCCGGCTGTGCGGAGAAATCGATCCGGAGCTGATAACGGTCGAAGCGGAGCATTTGAAAGAAACGATTACGGCCAAGACGGGAGGCCGCGGCGTAGACGTATGCGTAACGGCGAATCCGTCTCCGGAATCGCAAATTGCGGCCGTCGAGCTGACGGCAATGAACGGCCGGATCAATTTTTTCGGCGGTTTGCCCAAAACGGGAGAAAACGTCGCCGTCAATACGAATTTGATTCATTATAAGCAGCTGCAGGTAACGGGCTCCACAAAGGCGAACAATTTTCATTTTCGCAAAACGCTGCAATTTATTGCCGGCGGCCTGATCGACGCGAAGCGTCTCGTCTCGAACCGGTACGGGCTGGATGAAATCGACCGGGCGCTCGGAAGCGCGGGAAGCGGGCAAGGAATCAAAACGCTGATTACGTACGAATAAAGGAGCGGACTGCACTTGAACTACTTCATAAGCGCCGATATCGGAACGCAAGGCGAAAAAGTCGCGCTTGTCGATGAACGGGGACGCATCGCCGCGGCCGCGTTCCGGCCTTCGAAGCTGATCCGGAGGGCGGGAGGCTCCGTCGAGCAGAACCCGGACGATATGTTCGAATCCGTGCTGCTCGGCATTCGCGAAACGATGGAGCGGTCGTCCGTGCCGCCGTCGGCCGTCGCGGCGATATCGCTCGACGGGCAGATGGCCGGCATTCTCGGAATCGACGGGAACTGGGAGGCGGTAACCCCTTACGATTCCTGGCTCGATTCCCGCTGCGAAAGCGAGATTCCCGCTTTCAGGGAATGGGGAGAGGAATCGCTCATTCGGCTGACCGGCTGCCCGGTCACTTATGCGCACGGACCAAAAAAACGGTGGTGGAAGCGGTTTCGGCCGGACGTCTACAACCGGATCGCCAAATTCGTCGTGCCGAGCGCCTTTGTGGCGGGGAGGCTGGCCGGACTGACGGCCAAGGACGCCTTTATCGATCATACGCATCTTCATTTCGCCGGATTCGCCGATGTGCTGGCGATGGAATGGTCCGGCGAGCTGCTGCGCGAGTTCGGAATGGACGCGGACAAGATGCCCGTAATCGTTCGCCCTTGGGACATCGTCGGCAAGCTGAATCGGGAATACGCGGAACGAACGGGACTGCCGGAAGGCATACCGATTATGGCGGGCTGCGGCGATACGGCCGCGGCCGCGTTCGGGGCGGGACTGACGCGCCCGGGAAGGCTGCTGGACATTGCGGGCACCGCTTCCGTGCTCGCCTGCGCCGTCGAAGGCTATCATCCCGATACCGAGACGAAAACGTTGATTTACGCCCGGTCCGTGCTCCCGGATTTATGGGCTCCGCTGGCTTATATTAACGGCGGAGGGGAATGTCTGGCCTGGTACCGCAGGCTGATCGGCGCGGGTTCGCCGGCGGAGCCGTCTTACGACGAGCTGAACCGGCTTGCCGAGTCGGTCGAGCCGGGCTGCGACGGGCTGTTGTTCATTCCGCATTTCGGAGGCCGCGTGTGCCCGAACGACACGGATATGAGAGGCAGCTGGCTCGGCCTCAACTGGGCGCATGACCGAGCTTCGATGTACCGGGCGATGCTGGAGTCGGTCGCCTTTGAATATAAGCTGTATCTGAACGTATTGGAGCGGCTGTCGGGACCGATCGGGTATACCGGAGCGACCGTCGTGGGCGGCGGCGCCGGAGGCGAATTGTTTAACCGGATCAAAGCCGACGTGCTCGGCGTTCCGCTTCGCACGCTGGCAAAGAGCGACAGCGCGCTGACGGGCAATGCGGCCATTGCCGGCTACGGCATCGGGCTGTACGCCGATCTGGCGGAAGCCGCCGAATCGTTCGTCGCCTTCGACCGGCACTACGAGCCGGACGCTGAGCGCGTCCGCTCTTATTCCGGACTTGCGGATCGGTACCGTCTGGCGCTCGAGGGGATGTCCGAACTGTACGGCACATTGAAATCGAAAGGATGAGCGGGCGATGACTTACAAGGCTAACGACAAACCGACATTTTATTTTATCGGAGTAACGACCGGACAATCGTCGATCATGAAGCTGTTCCCGCTTTGGGCGGAGGAGCTGGGACTCGGCGCCCGCATTCGCGGCATCGATCTCCCGATCCATGCCGAGGCGGAGCTGTACCGAGAAGCCGTATCGTTTATTAAACGCGATCCGAATGCGCTTGGCGCGCTCGTCACGACGCACAAAATCGACTTGTACCGCGCGGCGAACGATCTGTTCGACGACTTGGACGAATACGCCTTGATGTTCGAGGAGCTGTCTTCCATTTCCAAGGTTGGAGACCGTCTGGCCGGCAAGGCCAAAGATCCGATTTCCAGCGGCTTGGCGATGGAAGCGTTCGTGCCCGAGCGATTCTGGGAAAAGGACGGCGAGGTCTTTCTCATGGGAGCCGGCGGCAGCGCGCTGGCGATCAGCTCGTACTTGACGCGTCAAGAACGCGGAACGAACGTCCCCCGCAAAATTATGATAAGCAACCGAAGCCAGGCGCGGCTCGATTCGGCGAAGGCGCTGCTCGGCAAGCTCGATACGCCGACGCAATTCGAATTTGTGCTTAGTCCCGGGCCGGCCGACAACGACGCCGTGCTCCGGAGGCTGCCGGAGCATTCGCTCGTCGTCAACGCCACCGGGCTGGGCAAGGACCGCCCGGGCTCGCCGCTGACCGACGACGCCGTATTTCCGGGCGGCAGCCTTGTCTGGGAGCTCAACTACCGCGGAGACCTGCTGTTTCTGCAGCAGGCGCGCCGGCAGCAGGAAGCGCGCGCTTTGCATGTCGAAGACGGATGGATTTATTTTTTGCACGGCTGGACGCAAGTGATGCAGGACGTTTTCCATATGGAAATCGGCCATGAAACGTTCAAGAGACTGGAAGCGATTGCCCTGCGGCTGCAAACCGGGCAACCGCAGTCCTGACAAGAGGAGGAAGAGCGATATGGCATCGAAAGGAATGAGAAGCGACCCGTTTTCCGTTTATTTCAGCCTGACCGGCGGGCTGTCGGATACGGAGCCTTCAATCAAACGCCGATTGTCCGCCATGAAAGGGATGTATGCGGACGATACCGCGCTGGAGCGAATGCTGCAAAGCGAGGATCCGCTGTTGTATGAATTTTACGATTTGGGCGTCAAGGAATCGGAAGGCAACCTCGCATTCGGCACGAGCATCGTTTATCCCGGCAAGGTGGGGGACGAATATTACATGACCAAAGGGCATTTCCACACGATATTGGATACCGCGGAAGTGTATTACTGCATCGGCGGCCAAGGGCTGATGCTGATGGAAAATCCGGAGGGCGAGTGGGCGGCGGAGCCCTTCACGCCGGGCAGGGCCGTTTACGTGCCGGGAAGATACGCGCACCGGAGCATCAATACGGGCACCGAGCCGCTGATCACGTTTTACGTATTCCGGGCGGATGCGGGGCACGATTACGGGTCGATCGAAACGAAGGGCTTCCGCCGTATTGTCGTCGAGCGGAACGGGGAGCCGGCCGTCATCGACAATCCGAAGTGGAGCTGAGCCGGAAGGAGGCGGGAAGCCAATGGGACCAAAAGTGCTCGTGACGCCCCGATCCTTCGGGAAGATCAGCGCGGCGCCGGTCGACATGCTGAAGGCGAGCGGATTCGAGGTGGTGCTGAATCCGCACGGCCGCATCTTGACCAAAGACGAAATGAGACGGCAAATTCGGGACGCCGACGCCGTCATCGTCGGCGTAGATCCGCTCGACCGCGAAGTGCTGAAGGAAGCGGGCAAATTAAAGATCATCGCCAAATACGGCGTCGGCACGGACAACATCGATACCGAATACGCCGCCGAGCGGGGCATTCCGGTGATGACAAGCGCAGGCGCCAATACGGAAGCGGTTGCCGACTACGCCTTCGCGCTCATGCTGGCGGCCGCGCGCAGGGTAGTGAACATCGATGCGGCATGCAGGCTCGGCGACTGGACGAAGCCGACGACAGTCGACGTGTACGGCCGGACGCTGGGGCTGGTCGGGCTCGGCCATATCGGCAAAGCCGTCGCCCGCAGGGCGGCGGGCTTCGGGATGAACGTCCTGGCGTACGACGACCGGCGGGACGAAGCGTTCGCGGCCGAACACGGAGTGACGTACGCGGCTTCCCTGGACGCGCTGCTGGCCGAATCGGATTTTGTATCGCTGCATGTGCCGCTTATGCCGTCGACCCGCCATATGATCGGCGGCAGGGAGCTGGCGCTTATGAAGCCGGCGGCGGTGCTCGTCAATACGGCCAGAGGCGGTCTGATCGACGAGCGGGCGTTGTACGAAGCGCTGCGTAACGGACGGATATGGGGCGCGGGCATCGACGTGTTCGAGCAGGAGCCGCCCGACAATACCGAAATGCTGAGTCTGGACAATATTGTCATCGGCTCCCATTGCGCCGCTTCCACGGTGAATGCGGTCGACAACATGGGAGTTATGGCTTCGGAGCACGTCATTCAATTTTTAAGCGGGGGGATATCGCGATGAAACTCGGCATACACGCGTACGCCTGGTGCTCGGAATGGAACAACGGAACGCTGGATTTGATCGACCGTACGGTCAAGCTCGGGCTGGACTTTATTGAAATTCCGCTCATGACGCTGGACGCCTTTGACACCGAAGCGGTTAAGAAGCGGCTGCGGGACGCGGGAACGGATGCCGTCACGTCGACGGTGCTGCTTCGCGGCACCGACATTACCAGTCCCGATCCGGATATTCGCGCCAACGGGATCGCTTACTTGAAAGCTTGCGTGCGGGCGACCGCCGCCATCGGCAAGACAAGCTTTTCCGGCGTCGTCTATTCCGAGCACGTCAAGGAGACGAACCGCCGGCCGGCGGAGCGCGAATGGGAGCTGGCGGCGGAAGGGCTCCGCGAAGCGGCCAAGGTCGGCCGCGAATACGGCGTTCAAATCGGCATCGAGCCGGTCAACCGCTACGAATCGAATTTGATCAACACCTGCGGACAGGCGAAAAAGCTGAAAGCGATGATCGGCGAGCCGAACATCCGCATTCATCTCGACACGTACCATATGAACATCGAGGAAAAAAGCTTCTACGATGCGACGATAGAAGCCGGCGAGGATTTAATCCACTACCATCTGTGCGAGAACGACCGGGGCATTCCGGGAACGGGACTTGTTCATTGGGACGACATTTTCCGCGCGCTGGGCGAGTTGAATTATTCCGGCTATGCCGCGCTCGAATCGTTCGTCGACGTCACCGACAACATGAAAACCTGGGTATGGCGGCAGCTCGCGCCGGACGGAGATACGCTCGTCCGGGAGGGCGTGGCGTTCGTCAGAGGATTGATGAAGAAGCACGGCCTGCAGACCTAAGCGAAAGACGGGAGGAAAAGTCATGGCAGATTTGAAACACCGGTACGAGGGCGGCTTTCCGAAGATCGGCATTCGGCCGATCATCGACCGGCGCAAGCTCGTCAAAGAGGCGTTGAAGGAACAAACGATGCGGCTCGCGGAGAACGCCGCCAAGTTGCTCTCCGAACGATTGCGTTATCCGGACGGGTCTCCCGTGGCATGCGTCGTGAACGACGTCTGCATTTCCGGCATGAAGGAAGCGGCGAATTGCGCGGACCGGTTTGCCCGGGAAGGCGTCGGCGTCATCGTTACCGTCGCGCTCGGCTGGTGTTACCCGCTCGAGACGATGGAGACGAATCCGACGCTGCCGCATGCGATCTGGGGCTTTAACGGGACGGAACGCCCGGGGGCCGTCTACATGGGCGCCCTCCATGCGGCGCATAACCAGAAAGGTCTGCCCGCATTCAAAATTTATGGGCGGCATGTCCAAAATTTGGACGATGTGACGATTCCGGACGACGTGCAGGAGAAGCTGCTGCAGTTTGCGCGCGCCGGTCTTGCGGTCGCCTTAATGAAGGGCAAATCTTATCTGTCGATCGGCTCCGTGTCGATGGGCATCGCAGGCTGCATCGTTGACGACTCGTTTTATCAAAACTATTTGGGCATGACAAACGGTTACGTCGACATGACCGAGGTGGCGCGGCGCATCGAGCGGCGGATTTACGACGCGGAGGAATTCGAGCGCGCGCTCGCCTGGGTGCGCGCCAAATGCCGCATCGGCCCCGACCCGAATCCGGCGGACATGGCCATTCCGGACGGGCAGAAGGACAAAAATTGGGAGACGGCCGTCCAAATGGCGCTCATCGTCCGCGACCTGATGATCGGCAATCCGAAGCTTGCCGAATTGGGCTTCGAAGAAGAGGCTTATGGGTACAATGCGGCCGCTTCCGGCTTCCAGGGCCAGCGGGAATGGACCGACCATTGGCCGAGCGCCGATTTTCTCGAGGCGGTGCTGAACAGCTCCTTCGATTGGAACGGTGCGCGGGAGCCTTATATTGTCGCTACGGAAAACGACAACCTGAATGCGATTACGATGCTGTTCAGTCATTATTTGACGCATGCGGCGCAAATTTTCGCCGACGTCCGCACGTACTGGAGCCCTGAAGCCGTGGAACGGGAAACGGGTTACCGATTGGAAGGGCGGGCGGCGGACGGCATCCTTCACCTGATCAATTCCGGACCGGCCGCGCTGGACGGCACCGGCGAACAAACGAAGGACGGCAAGCCCGCCATGAAGCCGCATTGGGAAATTACGGAGGAGGAAATCGAGCGCTGCCTGGAGGCGACGTTATGGCGTCCGACGTACATGGATCAATTTGCCGGGGGAGGCCATTCCACCGATTTCGTGACGCGAGGCGGCATGCCGGCGACGATGGCGCGGCTGAATTTGGTCGAAGGCGTCGGTCCGGTGCTGCAGCTGGCGGAAGGCTATACGATCGAGCTGCCCGCCGAGGTGCACGACAAGCTCGACCGGCGCACGACGCCGACGTGGCCGACAACCTGGTTCGCGCCCATTCTCGTCGAAGGAGATCCCGTCTTCGGCGAAACGTATACGGTCATGGAGCATTGGGGCTCCAACCATTGCGCGGTCAGCTGCGGCCATATCGGGGCCGAACTCATTACGCTGGCCAGCATGCTGCGCATTCCGGTCCATATGCACAACGTAAGCGCCAAGCGGATATTCCGCCCGAGCGCCTGGAGCGCCTTCGGCACTAAAGATTTGGAGGGAGCCGATTTCCGCGCATGCGCCGCTTACGGCCCGCTCTACGGGAAGTAAGGGGGCATGCGTCTTGATTCAAACGGTTCTTGGTCCGGTGCCGCCGGAGCGGCTCGGATTTTGCCATAGTCACGAGCATTTGTTTTTGGCGCCGGGACGACCGGCGGAAATTCACCCGGATTTGCGCATCGACGATTTCGATTTGACGCTGGCCGAGCTTCGTCAATTTTACGCCGCCGGCGGGCGGGCGGTTGTGGACGCCCAGCCGCTTGGCTGCGGCCGGATGGAAGCGGAGCTTGTCCGCGCGTCGGAGCTGTCCGGCGTTCACATTGCCGCATCGACCGGCTTTCATAAGTTCGCGATGTACGGCGAGCGGCATTGGATTCGCCGCTTCGCCGAGTCGGAGCTGCGCGAGCTGTTCGTTGGCGAATTGACGAAGGGCATGCACGTCGGAACGGACCGTGCGGAGCCGGGAGAGCGGATTTCGGCAAGGGCGGGCGTCTTGAAGACCGCCGTCGACGAAGAGAGGATCAACGATCCCGACAAACGATGGTTTCGCGCCGCCGCCGCCGCCGCGCTCGAGACGGGCGCTCCGCTTCTGTGCCATGTCGAGTCGGCGGAGCAGGCGGAATGGCTGAGCAATTATTATATCGGCGAGGGGGTGCCTCCCGACGGCATCATCATTTGCCATCTCGACCGAAAGCTGGACCGTCCGGACATCCACCGCAAACTGCTGGAGCGCGGCGTTTATCTGGAATACGACACGATCGGGCGATACAAGTATCACAGCGACGAAGAGGAAGCCCGCTGGATCGCGGGGATGCTGGAGGCGGGCTGGGAGGACCGGCTGCTGGCGGGGCTGGATACGACGCGCGCCCGGCTTCGCGCCTATGGGGGAACGATCGGGCTTACCCATATCGCCGCATCGTTCCTGCCGCTGCTTCGCCGCTGCGGAGCGACGGAGCGCCAGCTGAGCAAGCTGATGATCGGCAATCCGGCGCGGGCATTTCGTTTCCGCGGCCGTTGAATGGCCTGACAGCGAAATCGCCGACTTGCAAGCGGTTCCCGGAAGACATGGGCAACATGGGCGGGAAGAAGGCCGTCTTTTTTACCGGCGAGCCTTACCGCTGCGGCTTCGGGAAGCTGCCGGTCGTCGAGACGTGACGAACGGAAGGAGGCGGCATCGTGTACAAGGTTGCGATTGTGGAAGACGAATCGCTGGCCCGCTTCGGGCTGCGCCGTCAGGTCGCCTGGCCGCGGTTCGATATGGAGGTTGCGGCGACATTGCCGCAAAGGTCGGATTTTCGCCGGAATATACCTATTTCAGCAAAGTGTTCAAACGGATTGCGGGCTGCAATCCGAACGAGTTCCGCCGCCAGCGAAGGACGTCCGGCGGCTCCGGGCCGCGGCCGGGCTGCCGGTTCGCCGGCATCGGATAATCGATACATGGATGGAGGGCGCACAGTGCCGACGAGAGAGGAAGTACCGCAGCCGAAAGGGCTTGCGAGCATGGAAAGGTTCGAATGGCTGCCGTTGCTGAAGGACGGCGTTCAGGTCCGCTACGAAGGCAGCATCGACAAGCAGGGTCATAATGCCGACTGGGACTGGTGGCTGTATGAACAAGACGGAGAATGGGTCATCTTCGATGCGGAAGGTCCGGGCTGCATCTACAACTTTGTTCAGCACCGGTATCCCGAAAGCGAGGAACCGCTGTTCCGGTTTTATTTTGACGGAGAATCCTCTCCCCGCTTTGAAATCAAGCCTTCGGAATTCGGAAGCAAGCATCCGTTCGTGAAGCCGCTGGCGGATGCGTATTGGGGCCCGGACGACAACGGAAGGGGACCGATTCGCGTCGTTCGCAGCTTCGTTCCGATGCCGTTTGCTCAATCTTGCAAAATTACGTCCAGCCTGCGCTTGAAAGGGGCGAACAAGGGCGACGGCGGCTGGGGGCATGTCGTTTATCACTCGTATGCGGATGCCTCGGGCGTCGAGACGTTTACCGGTCTCGAACGCTATGACCGGCTGATCGATATGTGGAACGGTGCGGGGAAGGCGGATCCGAAGCCGCCCGTGCCGGCCAGGGCGCATGCCTTCGAATCGCTTGTCGTTCGCCCCGGCGAAACGGTCGAGGTGCTGGACGAAACGGGCTGCGGCAGCGTCGTCTCGATAATGGCGATGCCGGAGGCGAGCGCCGCCTTCGACTTGAACCGGCTATGGATCCGGGCTTATTGGGACGGAAACGGTCGTCCGGACATCGAATGTCCGGTCGGCGCTTTCTTCGGCAACGAGCTCGGGCTTAACGCCATCGGCGTCTTATCCCACGGCCGGCGCGAGGACGGCCGGCTGTACAACTATTTTCCGATGCCCTTCTGGAAGGGAGCCCGCATCGAGCTGATCAACCGCGGCTCCGAGGAAGCGCGATTTGCCTCTTGGGAAATTCGGACTGCGACGGCATACAACGAATGGTACAAGGAAGGTCGCACCGGCTATTTCCGTACGACGCCTTATTACGCGTCCAAGGCGACGCCGGGCTCCGACAGCATCATCGGACGGATCGAAGGAAGAGGCCATCTTGTGGCGGGGCTGGTTACCGGCATTGCCCGGACGCCGGGCATCATCAGCTGCGAAGGCGACGTGCGGGTCTACATTGACGGTAACGGTACGCCGCAAGTGGAAAGCGACGGCTCGGAGAGCTGGATCTGCTACGGCTGGGGATTTCCGACGCCGCCGGAGACGAATCCTTCCAGCGCCTACGACGGACTGCCGGACAATCCCTGGTCGATGGTCAGGCTGTGCAGCGGAGACTGGTATCCGTTTCGTTCCGAGCTCGTATTCGGCATCGAAGCAGGGGAATACAACAACCAGTACCTCCGGCATTCCGGCGTGCTGTTTTATTACGGCGTCGACGAACCCGGCATGAAACTCACGGATGAACTCGACATCGGGGATAAACGGTCGGAAGGCGTCCATCAGTACAAATCGTCCGGCAGCCGCGGCTATTATACGCTGGAGTCGTTTTACGAAGGCCGCGAGGATACGAAGGCCGTACGGGACACGGGGCACGAAACCGAGGGCTGGAGCGAGTTTATCGCCGCCGTCGACCCGAACAACAAAGGGGTAAGGCTGCGAAGAAGAGCGGATCAGATGACGGGGAGGCACAAGGCGCGCGTCTACGTGGACGGGACGCTCGTGGCGGAAAGAAGCTGGTATTATGCCGACCGGAATCCATACAAGCGCTGGCTGGAGGACGAATTCGACATACCGGGGGCGTATACGTCGGGCAAACAGGAAATTACGATCAGGCTGGAGTATGCGCAGGCCGGAGAAACGAGAGCCTGGAACGAATTTTATTACTGGATTTATTCGCTTGTATAGTCGCGCCTTGAACGGGAAGCTCTGCCAGCCGGGAGGGTGGTTCATATTTGCCGCGGAGTTCGCTATAATGGGGACACGGGGCAACCGGCTGCGGCTGCCGGCTTGACAGGCCCTGCCGCAATGCGCGGATCAATCGGTTTTCAGGAAGCGCTTGCTTACCGGTCGTTAGGAGGGGGAAGCATGTACAGAGTGATGATCGTCGAGGATGAAATGCTGGTACGCATCGGTCTGAAAAATTCCGTCGACTGGAACAAATTCGGCATGCAGCTGGCAGCCGATTTTCCGGACGGGCAAGCCGCATGGGACTATTACGAGCGGGAGAGGCCCGAAGTGGTTATTACGGACATCCGGATGCCGAAGATGGACGGCATGGAGCTGATCGCCAACATCCGCGCGCGCGACAAGGATACGCAAGTCGTCGTGCTCACATGTCTGGAAGAGTTCGAGCTGGCGCGCAAGGCGATGTCGCTCGGCGTGTCCAGCTATATACTGAAGCTGACGATGACCGAGGAGGAAATCGAAGGCGCACTGAACGCGGCGAAGCAGCAGCTTGAGCGCCAGGAGAGCCAATGGGCGCCGGGCAAGGACGCGCTGCGGACGAACAGCGGCGATATGGAGCTCATCAAAGAAAAGATGTTCAAGGACTTTTTGTTCTACAACATCTTTTCGGCGGAAGAATTCGGCCGGTTCGTCGAGCGCAGCCGCATGAAGCTCTCTCCGGCGCGCTTGGTCTGCTGCATGATGGAAGTGGACCGATACGCGCGGCTTAAGGCGAAGTTTCAAGACGCCAACGGCCACTTGATCAAGATGACGCTCCTTAACATACTGGGTGAAATTACGGCTTCGTGCAAGCGGGGCGAAGCGTTTCATCTTGGCGCCAATCACTTTGCGCTGGTGCTGCATTACGAGGACATGCTTTCCGAACAGGCGGTCATGCAGGAAACCCACTCGATCCTTAGCCGCATTCAGGACGTAATCGAAACGTATTTCAACGGCTCGGTCTCGTTCGGCGTCAGCGGCATCCGCAACGGGTACGAAGCTCTTCCGAAGCTGTACGCGGAGGCGCAGCGCGCGCTCGAACGGAAATTTGCGGAAGGTCCCGGACTGCGGCATGCCGGCAGCCGTCCGGCGGATATGTCCGCCGTCCGCGAAAGGGTCGGCCGGTTGAGAACGCTGCCGGCCGTGCGCGAGCTTCTGCCGGCGCACAAGAGGAAGGAATACGACGGTTATCTCGATTACTTCGAATATGAATTTGCAGGCGATCGCAAATCGGCGGAAACGATGCTGTTTCGCCTGGCCCAGTGGATCGGCGCGAACCTGGACGAAGACGAGCCTTCCGGCAAAGACCGCTTGCTGCGCATCACCGAGCAGCTGGAGGAATGCGATACGCTTCCCGATATGCTGGACCGGGCGGCGGCCTATATCGCCGAAGCCGCGGAAGCGTCGCGGGACCGGCTGCAGCTGAGCGGCGAAGTGTCGAAGGCGATTCAATATGTGAAGAAGCATTATGCGGACAACATTCATCTGCAATCGGTTGCCGATTATGTCGGCCTCAGCGCCGGCTATCTCAGCAATCTGTTCAAGCGGGAGCTGCATATTTCGTTTATCGATTATTTGAACCGCTACCGCATCGAGCGGGCGAAGGAACTGCTGGCCGAAACGAACATGAAGACGTACGACGTCGCGGCCGAGGTCGGCTTTTCCCCGGAATATACGTATTTCAGCAAAGTGTTCAAGAAAGTAACGGGGATCAACCCCAACGAATACCGCAGACAAATGCAGGCCGGAGACAAGGGCGAATGATCAAATCGTTGTTCAGCTTCCGCCATTTGCGGACCCAGCTTATCGTCTACTTTATGATTATCAGCCTCGCCGGAATGGCCGGGGCTTCTTATTATATTTATTCGTTTATGCAAAACATGATCAAGGAGCAGAACGAGCGTCTGCTCTATCAGCAGTTTCAGCAGCTCGACCATAATATCGGCGCCCTGATCAGCGAGGTGGACCGGCTCTCCATGCTTTTTTTGCGGGACGACCGCATCCAGCAGCTGCTGTACGGCATCTCCGAAAAAACCGAACTGGAGCTTCTGGAAGCGAAGAACGACGTCCAGAACAATATCGAAGATATTATCGGCAACTACGGTTATATCGACTCGATCTATATTACGGCCGATAATTTGGGTGCGGTCGGCGGAAACGAAAATACGACGCTCGTCTATGCCAAGGAAGATTGGGAAAAGACGTTTTTTTCGTCCGAGCCGTTTCGTAGATCGATCGAGGAATATCCGAAAATGATCGTGCAGGGCGGTTTGAAAAAATCGTTTTACAATCCGTATATGACCGACGCCAAAGACGGCAATTTGATCAGCATGATGCGGCGCACTCGCGCCATTTACGATCCGAGAACGAGCGCGACGCTTATATTCAATATCGACGAGCGTTATCTCGCTTCGATTTATGCGACGGCGCTGGGCGAGGACGAAGGGGATATGTACATCGTCGACGGCAGCGGGACGGTCATATCGTCCAGCCGGCCGGAGCGTGTCGGCAGCGCCAGCGCCTTTATGCCTGCCGAGCAGGAGCCCGGCTCCTACGGTAGCCGGGTGGGGAGCCAGAACAGCCAGGAGCTGCAAATCGTCTATTACAAGCTGAACGACGCGGGATGGTACATGATGAAGGAAATACCGCTCTATCAATATTCCGATCAAATCTTTTCGGTACAGCGCATGCTCGTGCTTGTGTTTATGATCAGTCTGGTGTTCATTTTCATCGTATCGTATTTTTGGCTGCGCAAAATCATCAAGCCGCTTCATCTCCTTTCCGGCAAAATGAAAGAGATGAGCCGCGGCGAGCTGGGCATTACGTTCGATCGAATCCCCCAAAACGAGCTGGGGACGGTCATACGAAGGTTTAACGAAATGTCGCTGAGCATGGTCGAGCTGATCGACAAAAACAACGAGATTCAGGAAAAAAAGCGCGAGCTCGAAATCGAAGCGCTGCAATACCAGATCAATCCGCATTTTTTGTACAATACGCTGAACATGATCCGATGGATGGCCTCTCTGATCAAGGCCGACAATATCGTCAAGACGATCGTGGCGCTGGGCAATATTTTGCGCCCCGTCTTCTCCAGCAAGGATCCGATGTGTTCGCTGAGCGACGAGCTCAGTTATTTGGAAAATTATATCAAGATTATTAACATGCGTTTCAACAACAGCATTCATTTCGAAATCGGCGTCGACGAAGCGCTGCTCGATTGCCGGGTGCCGCGCTTCATTCTGCAGCCGCTCGTCGAAAACTCGATCGCTTCCGGCAGGCAGCAGGAAGAGCACGCGATCCGCATCGCCATCCGCGCGGCCGAAGCGGACGGGACGCTTCGGCTGATCGTGACGGATTCGGGAGAAGGGATCGAGCCGGATCGCATGGAGGAGTTGAACGCCAGGCTGGCAACCGGGGAAAGCTTCGGGCCGTCGGGTGAAGGAAGCGGCATCGGGCTGAACAACGTCAACAAGCGGATCCGGTTGTATTTTGGTCCCGCCTACGGCATCCGGTTCGTACCGGTTGCGAAAGGGGCTGAAGTCGAAGTGTCGCTGCCGGCCGTCCGGCCGTCCAGCGGTTAAACCATCGTTCTAGATCGAATACGAGCCATCATTCGGGCTTTCAAGCATAAACGCCGGGCGGCAGCCGCCGGCGCGCTTGAAGCCTATTTTTATTGCACGCAACAGTGAAAAACCGCCCCTATTTATTTTTTTCAACCGAATCCAAAAATCGTTCAAATGCGCCTCTTACCCCCTCCTTTTTTTCAACCATTTCGGTATATCCTTCATTTGAATCCGCTTTCTTATCGCCTATCATGATATTACGAGAGAGACAGAACTTACAGAAAAGGAGCAGAGCCATGGAGCTTGCACACGCTGCAAAAAAACAACATCAGCCCCCCAAATCGGGACTATTCCGAAAGGACGGCATCAAGCTGCTGCTGATGGCGCTTCCGTTCGCCGCCGTCGCTTTCGCGTTCAGCTATGTGCCGTTGTTCGGCTGGATTTACGCGTTTTTCGATTACAAGCCGGGCATTCCGCTCAGCCAGACGCCGTTTATCGGCCTTGAAAATTTCCGTCTGATGTTCGACGATCCCCGGATGGGGCCGGTACTGATCAATACGCTGGCGCTCAGCCTGCTGTCCATCGCCACCGCGCCGATTCCGGTGCTGTTCGCCGTCATGGTGTCCGAGGTAAGAAGCGGCTGGTTCAAGCGGCTGGTTCAGACGACGTCGACGCTTCCCCATTATATCAGCTGGGTCATCGTCTACTCGCTCGCCTTCAGCATGTTCAGCACCGAGGGGGCGATCAACGCGATCCTGTACAAGCTCGGCATCAGCGACATGCCGGTCAACGTGCTCGGCAACTACGATCGCGTATGGACCGTTCAAACGCTGCTGCTGCTGTGGAAATCGGTCGGCTGGAGCGCCATCATCTATTTGGCGGCCATCGTCAGCATCGACTCCGAGCAATACGACGCCGCGAAAGTGGACGGAGCCGGCCGGCTTCGCATCATTTGGCACATTACGATTCCGAACATTATGCCGACGTTTATCGTGCTGCTGCTGCTATCGATCAGCAATTTGCTGTCGGCGGGCTTCGAGCAATACCTCGTATTTACGAACGCGATCGTCGCGGACCGGATCGAGGTGCTGGATTTGTACGTTTACCGTCTCGGCTTGATTACGGGCGATTATTCTTACTCGACGGCAGTCGGCATCTTCAAGTCGGTTATCAGCATCGTGCTGCTGTTCAGCGTCAATTTCCTGTCCAAAAAATTCCGAGGCCAAGGAATCGTATAAAGAGAGAAAGGAGCAAGCCATATGAGCAATCCCGCAAGCGCGCCGCCGGTTCGCCGGAGGCGGGCAACCGATTGGAAAGATGTCGCGTTTAACGCATGCAATTACTTTTTTCTGACCGTCCTCATTATCGTGACGATTTATCCGTTTTATTACATTCTGATCTATTCGATCAGCGATCCGATCGAAGCGCAGAAGGGCGTATATCTGTGGCCGGCGGGCTTCTCGCTGGAAGCCTACAAGACGACGATCGGCCTGCCGGGCATTCGGGACGCCGCCATCGTATCGCTTGGACGTACGGTCATCGGTACGGTCATTACCGTGTTTTGCTGCTCGTTTTTTGCTTATCTCATTACAAAGCACGAAATGCCGTTCCGGTCGACGATTTACCGGTTCGTGCTGGTTACGATGTATTTTAACGCCGGATTCATTCCATGGTACTTGACCATGAAGGCGTACGGGCTGCAAAACAGCTTCATGCTGTACTTATTGCCGAGCGCTCTCGTCGGCTTCAACGTCATTCTGATCAAGACGTTTATCGAGCAGCTTCCCGCTTCGCTGGAGGAATCGGCCAAGATCGACGGGGCGGGCTACGTTCGCATCTTTACAAGCATCGTCTTTCCGCTTTCGATGCCGATTATCGCCACCATCGCCGTGTTTGCGGCCGTCGGCCAGTGGAATACGTGGTTCGACAACTATTTTCTCGTCTCCGATCCGAAGCTGCAGACGCTGCAGCTGGTGCTGTACAACCTGCTCAACCAGACGAGCAATTTGTCCAATCTGACGAGCGAGCAGCTGACGCGCGGCGATCTGGTCCGCACGATGACGCCGCAATCGATCCGGATGACGATTACGATGATCGTCACGCTGCCGATCGTGCTGGTGTATCCGCTTCTGCAGCGTTACTTTGTGAAAGGCATTATGCTCGGTGCGGTGAAAGGGTAGCTAACGTATGGATTATACGGCGAACATCGCCGATAATCATAGAATCATTGTTTGTATAATAATCAGGGGAGGATTAAAGCAATGAGAAAGAAAACGGTAAAGCTTGCGGTCGTCATGACGATGATCGCCGCCCTGCTGATTACCGCTTGCTCGAACAACGGCGGCGGCAATACGGGCCAGGGCAACCCAGGCACGAACAATCCGGGCCAAACGGCGGAAGGCGGCGACGGAGGGAAAGGCTCGCAGGAGCTCGTCACGCTGCGCTTGCTCGTAATGGAGACCGGAACGAAATGGAACAATTACCCCGACAGCGAGGTCGCCAAGGCGATTGCGGAAAAGGTCGGCGTCAAAATCGAATACGTCGAGGCCGACGAAAACAAATTCAACGTCCTGCTTGCCGGCGGCGACTTGCCGGATATCGTTCGGGCGGACGGAAACAAATATCAGAAGCAGCTGATTGAAGGCGATCTGATTATTCCGATGGACGATATGCTGGCCGAGCATGGGAAGGACATTACGGCCAATATCGGCACGGTCGTCGAGTTCAGCAAGAAAAACTGGAGCAACGGCACCGGCAACCTTTATTTCCTTCCGCCGCAGGTACAGCCGAAGCCGGGCGAAACCGTCAAGCCGATTACGATCGGACCGACGATCCGCTGGGATTGGTACAAGGAGATCGGCACGCCTGAAATTAATACGATGGACGATCTGCTGGACGTAGCGGAGCAAATCGTGAAGAATCATCCGACAACCGAAGACGGCAAAAAAGTATACGGCTTCTCGATGTGGCAGGATTGGGGCTTGTGGGCTTACCAAATTCCGCCGGTCACGTTTACCGCGCTGACGAGCTCGACCAGCGACATGGCGCAGACCGAAGTCGGCGGAAGCGAATTTATAAGCACGCTTACAAATGACAAATCGAACTTCTGGACCGCCATGGACTTCTACAACAAGGCGTACCGGAGAGGCTTGCTCGACCCGGACAGCCTGACGATGAAAAACAACGACTATATGGCCAAAGCGACGGCCGGCCAAATCGTTGTCGGTCCCGCCACTTGGGCGATGGGCGACTTCAACGCGCAGCATACGTCGGACGGCAAAGGCTACATTGTCGTTCCCGCAGGCAAGCTGGCCTGGTACGGCGGCGTGCAGCCGCTGGGCTGGTCGGACAAAACGTACAGCATTTCGAAGAGCTCGAAGCATCCGGAAAAGGCGATGGAATTTTTGAACTTCCTGTTCTCCTATGAAGGCTCGCGCATCATGTACAACGGCGTGGAAGGCAAGCATTGGAACAAGGTCGACGGCAAGCCGGTGCTGACCGACGAAACGCTGCAGCTGAAGTCGACGGGAGGCATTCCGTTCGAATCGACGGGATTGTCGCTCGACCGCAACCTGATCGGTCTCGGCGGCGACGTCATCGACCCGAACGACGGCCAGCCGGTCGATCTGTTCGGCGCCCCTGAAGCGCTGGTGAAGGCGGCTACGCCGCTCGAAAAAGATTTTGCCGAGCATTACGGCGCGACTTACTCCGGCGAAGTATTCAAGAAGCTGGTCGACGAAGGCAAGCTGATTCATTGGGCAAGCTGGATGGACGGCATGTCCGACGATGAAATCTTGAAGCGGAACACGGTTCCAGGCGTTACGCTGACGGAAGAGTGGAAAAAAACCGAAGGACTGCTCGTCGAGCTGGCAACGCGCGAGGCGGCCAAAGTCATTCATTCGAAAACCGAAGAGGAATTCGAGAAAAACAAGGCGGCGGCCATCAAAGCGTTCAGCGAAGGCGGAGCCGATGCGTTTACGGAATATTACAATCAGGAAAACAAACGGATTCGCATGGAGCACGGCCTCGAATAAAAGGCCGGCGCCAGAGGCAAGAGGCAATGACAGACAAGCGGCAAACGGGGCGTCCCAAAGTCATCGGCAGATGGCGGAGGGACGCCCCTCTTTCATGCATACGGACTGCGCAACAAAACGGTCGCCGGGACATGCTCCCCGAACGACCGTTTTGCACTTTGATATAACCTCTGTTCCGATTGATGGTTTAGTCCGAAATCCGAATAATTTGCACTTGATCGATAAAGGCCGTATTGTCCCCGGAGGTCGACGTGGCTTCGAAGCGAATCCGGATTTTTTCGGGCTGCGTCAGCGTAAAGTCATCCGTCTCGTAGGGCTGATAGGCTCCGGCGGCCGGCGCGAACGATCCGATCAGGCGGTCGCCGGCATAAACGTCAAACGTCTGCTGCCCCCCGAAGCTCGTACGTTTGGCGGCTTGAAAGCGAAGGATGTATCGTCCCGCCGGCAGAACGGCGTCCTGGTAAAACTGTCCGCTCGTGCCGTTAAGCGTTTGAATATACGCGGCCTGGGTCCCTTCCGGAGCGTCGGCAGCTTCGAATACGCTGCCGTTCCGAATGATCCCGGCAAAGCCGTTGAAGGTCCAACCGGCCGTGCCGCCGACGAGAACGCCATGGCTGGACGTAACGGCGGGCGATTCGAAGCCGCCGTTCGCCAGCTCCGCCTGTTCGGGGATGACGATTCGTTGTACGGTCACGCCGTCGATAAACAATCGGCGCTCTCCGTCGCCGGCTGCCGCGGAGAAAGTGAGCGTATGGGTTCCTTCCTCGACGGACAGCAGACCGGTTTCGAACGGCACGTAATCTCCGGCAGCAACGGAGAAGCTTCCGACGGCTTGCCCGTCCAGCGCCAGGCGGAGCGGCGCTTCGCCGCTTGCTCCTCCCTTGGCCGCCTGAAAACGGATGACATAGACGCCGGCAGGAAAATGCGCCGATTGGCTGAATTCGCCTTGGACGCTGCCGTCCGCGATCAAATAGGCGGCTTGCACGCCGTACGGCGCGTCGGCGGATTCGAGGCGGTTGCCGTTGCGAACGATGCCGGCGCTGCCGTTGAAGGTCCAACCGGCTGTCAAGCCGGCCGCCGTCCGGTCGGGATTGCCGATGACCGGCGATTCGAAGCTTGCGTTGACCAGATAGGGATCTTGCGGCTGCCGGGGCAGCGTAATTCGGACATCGTCGATAAAGGCCGTATTGTCGCCTTCGGTTGTCGTCGCGGCAAACTTGATGTAGTGGCGTCCTCCGGCAGACGTAAACGGCTCGGTGCGATACGTTTCGTATTGGCCCGTTTCCGGCCGGTACGATCCGACGACCTGATCGTCGACATAAACGTCGAACGACTGTGTGCCGCCGAAGCTGGTCCGTTTGGCCGCTTTAAATTCCAGCTGATAAGCGCCCGGTTGGAGATAGATCGATTGGCCGAACCATCCCGATACACCGCCGTCCGTCTTCAAGTAGGCGGTTTGCACGCCTTGCGGCGCAGGCGACGCCTGGAACGGGCCGTTGTTATGCTGCACGCCGGCGCGATCGGAAAATTCCCATCCGTTTGTCATCGGACCCGGCCGGGCGGACGAGGTGGAAGGTTTTTCGAACCCGGCATTGAAGAGCGTCGCGACGGGCAACTCGTCCGGAATGTCGTAGCTGTAGAAGCAGCGCTTCGGCTGTCCCGGAGCCGGGTCGCCGAATACGTCCGAGCTGCAGGCGACCCCGTCCGTATGCAGGGCGTAGTTGAACCTGCCGTCCGCACCGTACGCTACGACAGCCTCGCCTTCGAAATGGCATTCGCCTTGTCCTTCGTACATGCAGAACGTATAACCGTCCGGCGAATTGCTTACTTGGCCGATCTGGTAGAAGGCGGAGACGGTGCCGGATGGCTTAAGACCCGATTTGAACGCTTTGGCCTTAAATCGGGTGAGCGAACCGTCCGGCAGAATGATTGGCCGGGTATACAGCGCCGATTGCATGGTCGGCGTGCTTCCGTCCGTCGTATACCGAATTTCGGCGCCTTCCGTCCCGCTGGTCAGGAACAAGGCTTCCGCCGACGGATACAGGCTTTTCGTCAAGCTGAACTCCGGAGGCTCGGCCTTGTTCGGCAGCGGCTTCGGCAATACTTTGACCAGAACGATGCCGTAGCTGGACGGATCTCGTTTGCTCGCCGCCTTGACGGCAATCCACGTTTCGTCCTCCACTTGCGGCGCATGATAGACGCCGGTATTTTTGTTGATAGCCCCGCCGTTGCGCCCAATGACGCTCCAGGTGACGCCGCCCGCATTGTCGATGACGTTGGCGTTCAACCGGATCTTGTCGCCGGATCTTAACGCCGGCTGAATCGGCGTCACCTCGACTTGAGTTTCAGCAGGATCGGTCGTATAGACGATGACGTTGTAATCGCCGTCGATCGAACCGTCCCGGAATCCCTTGTCCGCCCGGAACGTGCCGGATACGGGCGGCAGAATGGCATTCGCTTCTTTCGCAACATCGTCCTTGTACACGAACTTGCGGAAGGTCTTGCCGATCTTCTCTCCTCCAAAGTCGAAGGCGATATCCTTCTCCGTTCCCGCCTTCGTTTCCACCAGAATCGTATACCCGCCGTCGGCGCTTCTGAAGGCGGCAGCCCGGATATCTTCTGCGCCTCCGGTGTCGACGGCGAGAACTTCGCTGTGCTCCGGAATGTACCGATTGAGCATGCCCGCGATATAGAACGTCTTGCGGGGCTCCAAGCCGAGCACGAGGGCGTCCCACATCGTATAGTTGCCGTTTGTGCCGCCGTACGGATCGTAGCTCCACACGCCGTTCAACTGCCACATCAGCGCCGACTTGACGCCGCTGTTGGCCGTCTGGATAACGGTATTGGCGTAGCCCGCGTCCCAGTTGCTCGCGTTGTCGTCGGCCCAGCCGAACTCGGTCAGATGGATCGGCTTGTCGCCGACATAGCTTTGCCGCTCGCGAAAGGCGTTGCCGAGACCGATATAGGATTCGCCGTAGACATGGAAGCTGTAGCCGTCGATATGATCGTCCGCATGCTCCTTCATATACTTGGTCCACAGCGGGGCTCCCGTTTCCTCGGGCGCCCATATTTCCACGAGGCCGCGGATGCCGTCGCGGGCCAATTGCTCGCTCGCCTTTATGACCATTTCCGCATAATATGCCTGTTGGTCGCCCGGCGCCTCGAAATCCCAGCTGCCGTTCGGCTCGTTATAAAACGTCAAGTATTTAATATTGTCGTACCCGCGGTTGAAGATCAGCTCCTGCAGCAGCTTGGATGCGGATACGGCGTACGCGTCCAGATCGGCCGGAGCGCTCGAATATGGATCGACGCCGGGAATCGTGAACCAATCGTGTACCTTGGAGCCGACCTTCCAGCCGAAGTTCAATTCGATTTCGGTGCCCGCTTCCTTGAAGGCGTCCATATATTTGTAGAAAGCTTTCATTTCCATGCTGTCCCACGTGTAGCTGCCTTTCTCGGGTTCCATCCAGTCGATTTGAAACCAGACCCGAGCCACTTTGGGTTCGATCGTCATGATCCGTTTGCGGTCCATTTCCCAATGCGCTTCGTTGTAGCCGAATTGCGTCTGTCCGGGCATCAAGGCCGTCGGGATGACGTTGACGCCGACGCCGAGAAAGTCGTCCTGAATGACGGTGCCCGTGTCGATAGTGACGATATGGCTCGGTGCGGCCGGCGCCGCCTCCGCTGCCGAGGGAGCCGGAACTCCCACACTCGTGCACAGCAAAGCGAGCAGCATCGCCCGTATGCTCCATTTTTTAACCCGATTAACCATTTTCTTTTCTCCTCTCGTTTGTTTGTTAACGGCATGAATCAACCTGCGTTAGTCCGAACGTGTCATCACCTCCAACCGTAAGCGAGTAAATGAAGCACCTTATATGATAGCGCTTCCAAAAAAAGGTTGAATGAACGGATTTACGATACGGTTGAAAAAAAGCGGGACGGAGGCGGCGACGCGCCGAAAAGGTTGAACGATTTAACGAAGCTTGAATAGACTGCTATCATAACGAAACGAATGGGCGGGATGGTTGCGTATGGCTGGTTCCGGAAATAAAGGCGGGTTAAGCGCGGACGACCTGGCATTGATTTCGGCGGTTATCGTCGTCATCGGCGACTTGATTGCGCTCTGGGCCGTCATTGCGGCACGTAACGAGGATCAAGGTTCAAACGGCGGTGCGTCGGAAAACGGTGCGGCGGTTCAAACGGGGGGACGGCGCCGCGGCGCCGGGCGCAACGCATAGAGCGAGGCGCCGCCGCATAGGGTGGTAAAAAGCGCAAGGAGGATGCGGCCTATGGCGGCGGAGCAAGCGGTATTCGCAATATGGCTGACGGGGATGTTCGGCATAATCGGAGGGGTCGTTTATTGGACGGCCCGGGCCGTCCTGTCGGATTCGCGAAGCTATGACGAACAATTTGTATGGGGAAGAAAGCTGGACGAGCCTGACGAATAAGGCGGGTCCTGCCCGGGGAAGGCTACAGTTGTAAACTCGGCTTTCCAGCCGTGAAGGAGGGACTCACGCATGAATCAGGGCAATAACGGAATGCAAGGGGAGCAGGATACGCGCGAACGGTTCGTTGCGGTGCAAAAAAACGGCGACGGCGATTTAACCGCCTTCCAAACGTCGTCCGGCCGGATGCTCGATTATGCGACGGCGCTGCAGGAGGTGCAAGCGGGCAGAATTGCCGGCGTAAACGCCTTCAAGGGGCGCGACGGAGAAACGTACATCCGCGGAGATGCGGACGGCGATCCGACGAACAACCTGGACCAGCTGCCGATGTTTTAACAACTGATACAACCGGTGCCGCAGACTGCCGCCTCGCCTTCCGGGCAAGGCGGCAATTTTGCTTTAAACGGTATACGTAACTTTTGGCTCCGCTATTGTCAGCCGCCCCGTACGTCCCCGATACTCATCGATTCGGTCGCCGTAGTGCATTAGCCATATTTTTTGCTGGAGCCTTTCCGGCAGCGTCAACAGCTCGTCCAGCGTCGTATGAACGATGCCGGGAGGCTCGAGCTGGCATTCATGGAAAAACGTTTCCGTCCCTTGTTCTTCGAGCGACAGCAGCAGTTCGGGGTCGAAGACCATATCCGCCGAATAAAAGAAGCGGCCGTTAAATAGAAACGAAAAGCTCTTTTTGCCTTCGATATGCCGGGTGGCAATCGGCTTCACCTTCAGACCGTCCGCAAGCTCGCATTCCTCTCCAGCCGCAAGCGGCCGAACGTCGAAATAATCGTCCAGGCTTTGAAGCTCGCCTTGCGTCAATCCGCCCTTGAGCGTATGCTCCCACAACGGTTCGATCAGATCCCGCTCGATGTACAGGACGGGCTTTCTTCCGTAAATGAACCGCATCTGAAACGCCAGCTCCTCCAGCCCTCCGACATGATCGGCATGAATATGGCTGATCAATATGCCGTCCAGCTCGTCAAAGCCGACGCCCATCCCGTGAAGCGCCTTGGGAAGCGTTATGCCGCAGTCCAGCAGCAGCCGGAAGCCTCCGGCTTCAATCAAGGCATTATTGTTGTCGTAACGCTTGGCAAAGGCGCTGCCCGTACCGACCATCGTTATGTTCATAGTTGATCTCTTCCTCTCCATCGCAGCTTTTGATTTCACTTTATCAAATTTTCCGTCTAGCTGGCAATTTCCATGCGCACCAATGCCGGGCTTATGCATAGGATGATGTTGCGCGGATGCGCAAAGAAGGAGAGGATCGGCATGAGCAAAGGCAAGGCGGCCAAAAAGAAGCAATCGGCCAGCGACCGCAAGCAAGCGGTATATAAGCTGGTGCTGTCGGATACGTGCGCGGCATGCAAAACGCCTTGCGCCCGGGGAATGCGTTATTTGGATAAGATGCGCCAGCCCGGAGCGACAGGCAAAGGAGTTCCGTGCATCTTGACGAAGACGTACGTGTAATTTCCCGGCTTGTATTTCCCAGGCAAGCGCATCGTTCAACAACTTTTGACAACAAAAATGTTGGCGGCGGCAACGCAACTTTGAAGCGGCAGCCGAGTATAACCTTACATCAGAGTTTGCGGATGGAGGTTATAGCTGGCAATGAAATTCAGAAAGGTTGCGATTTGGGTGCTGCTGCTGTCGCTGTGGGGCGGCACGATGATCTTTGCCAATTCGGCGGCGCAGAAGGTGCGGGTGCTCGTCAACAGCATCGAGCAGGAAGACGGAGGATTGCTGATCGATGGCAAGACGTATTTGCCGCTGCGGCAGCTGGCGACCGCCATGAATGCGATCGTGGAATGGGACGCTTCGAACTTGCGGGCGACGGTTCACAAGCCGAACGTCCATATGTTTACTTATCAGGGCAATACGCCGTTCGGCATTGTCGATAAAGGCTTTTCCGGCAAAATTAAAGTGTTCGCCCAGATCGACAATTTGAAGGCCGATATCAGCGCCGTCAAAGTGACGATTACCGATCCCTTTAACAAAGAGAAGCTGATCCAAAGCCAGAACGTCAATTCGAAAAGCGACAACTTCTGGTTCGTCACCGAGGAAGTCGATTACAAATTCGAAGCGACGGGCAAATACGCGGTCCGCTTTTATATGAAGGCGTCATCGTCGGATGAATGGCATGTCGTCTCGGAGAAAATGATAACCTCTAAGGCCCCTTGATCTTCCGCGCGATGAAGCTCCTGCGGCGTTTGACCCGCTTGGACGAACGTGGTACGATGTTTGGGTGTCATAAATACTGGGAAATGGGGTTTTGACATGAGCGAGCATCAACACGGCCCGGACTGCGACCACGATCACGATCATGAACACGAGGAGCATGTCTTCATCGTCACCAACGACGCGGGCGAAGAACGCGAAATGGTGATGGTGTATACATTCGAATCCGAAGATAACGTGTATGCCGTATTGCTGGACCGCCAGGATCCGGAACAGGACGGCGTCATTTTTCGAATCGAGGAAGAAAACGACGAAGCGTTTCTGGTCGGCATCGACGACGATGCGGAATGGGATCGCGTAACGGCAATTTATGAAGAAATTGCCCGTTCGGAAAATGAAGGCCAATAAGGCCAAATGAACGGACAAAGGGCTGTCCTCTCCGACCTATGCGGAGGGACAGCCCTTCGTTATGTCCTGTTACGTACCTGCGTCACTTGCGCGGATTGTAATAGATCGTTCTGCCGTTAAACAACGTAAGCTCGGCCTGCAGCGACTTGGCCATATATTTGCTCAGCTCGACCGCCTTGCCCTTGTCGCCTTGCGTGGAACTGTCCGGAAGCACGACCTGAATGCAAGGCGCGGTTTCGCCCGACGCGGCCGCGGCTTCGCTCAGACCGACGATGATGTGCTTGTAGTGGGCGTTGATGCCCTTGAGATACAACCATTGCTCTTGTTCGCGTCCCGGTTCGATGGTGTAAGGAAATGCGGCCTCGGCGTAATCCCAGCCGAGCTGCCGTCCCGTAAGCGCCGTTTGCTCGCGGTACCGGCGCAGCCGTTCCCGAACGGCGTCCAGCGTCAGTTCCCGGGCTTCGGAGCCCGGCACAAGCTTAATGTACGCACTTTGACTCATCGCCGATCACCTCTGCCATCATCATAGCATGGGCCTGAACCGTTGACAATATCGGGAAAAGGGTCAGGAAATCGCCGTTTCCTCCACAATCACCTTCACGAATTCGATCGTCCGATCCTCCGGTCCTTTGACCGGCAGGCCGACTTCGACATGATCGACGATATAATCGATATTCGCCTGGGAAATGACTTCGCCCGGCAGCAGAATTGGAATTCCAGGCGGGTATACATAGATGAATTCCGCAATAATTCTTCCGGCGGATTGCTTGAACGGAATGACTTCGGTTTCGGCATAGAAGGCATCCCGCGGCGTCAGCGACAATTGCGGAATTTCCGGAATTTTGACGACGAGCTCCCGAGCTTCGGCTCCCTCGTAAAAGGCGGCGGACAGCGCCGTCAACGCTTCGATCAGCTTGGCGACCGTTTCCGATGTATCTCCGGGCGTAACTAAGCAAAGAATGTTATACATGTCGCTTAGCTCGATTTCCAAATTAAAGTTGTCGCGCAGCCAGTTTTCCGTCTCATAGCCGGTAATGCCGAGATGGCGGACGTGGATCGTCAGCTTCGTCGGGTCGTAATCGTAAGTCGCCTCGTCGCCCAACAGGTCTTCTCCGAAGCAATACAGTCCGGGAATGCCGTTGATTTGCCGTCTGGCATCCTGGGCCAGCTCGATGGCCCGTTCCGCCAGCGCGCGGCCGTTGATGGCCAGATGGCGCCTGGAGCTGTCCAGCGACGCGAGCAAAATATAGGAAGTCGACGTCGTCGTCAGCATGCTGATAATCGTCTGCACGCGCTGCGGATTGACGAGGCCTTTGCGAATGTTCAGCACGGAGCTTTGGGTCATCGATCCGCCCAGCTTGTGAACGCTCGTCGCCGCCATGTCGGCTCCCGCTTCCATCGCGGACATCGGCAGCTTGTCGTGGAAGTGAATCAATACGCCGTGCGCCTCGTCCACCAGCACCGGAATTTCGTAGCTGTGGACCAGATCCACGATTTCCTTTAAGTTTGCGCAAATGCCGAAGTAAGTCGGATTGATGACGAGCACGGCTTTGGCATCGGGATGTCTCTCCAGCGCCCGGCGTACCGACCGCGTCGTAATGCCGTGATCGATGCCCAGTCTGCCGTCGCGGGCGGGAGAAATAAAGACGGGCCGCGCGCCCGTAAAAATGATGGCCGACATGACCGATTTATGGACGTTGCGCGGCACGATAATTTTGTCGCCCGGCGAGCAGACGGACATGATCATCGTCATGATGGCGCCGCTTGTCCCTTGGACGGAAAAGTACGTGTAATCGGCGCCGAAAGCGTCCGCGGCAAGCTTCTGGGCTTGCTCGATGACCCCGGTCGGCTGATGCAAGTCGTCCAAAGGCGCTATATTGATAAGATCGATCGACAAAGCGTTGTCGCCGATAAACTCGCGAAATTCGGAGTCGCTGCCTTGGCCTTTCTTGTGGCCCGGTATATGGAACTGAACGGGATTAAGCTTCGCGTGGTTGCGAAGCGCAGTGAAGAGCGGGGTTTGATTATGGTCCATCCCTGTCATCCCTGCCTTTCGTCAAAATGCAAACAAAATAGAGTATAACAAAATCGGTGCGGATTGCAAGCGGCCTTCGGGCGTTTTGCGGGTCCGTCCCCGAATCGTTCGTCCCGCCGCCGCCCGCAGGGCGGGCGGATTTGTTCTCGAATTGTTCATATCCGATTGGACAACGATTATGATACGATAGTTTGGTGGAGGGATCGCAGCATGAAGGATAAACGAATGGCCGTCGTTATGGCCGTATTGATGATTACGTTCATTGGCTTCGGCATTATCATCCCGGTTATGCCGGAAATTATACAGGCAGCCGACCCGAAGGAAGCGGAGCTGCATACGGGACGCATGCTGGCGCTTTATTCCGCCATCTCGTTTCTGCTGTCGCCGGTATGGGGCAGACTGTCCGACCGGCTAGGCCGCAGGCCGATCATACTGGCCGGACTTGTCGGCTTTGCCGCCAGCTTTCTGCTGTTCGGCTTGTCCTCCGACAGTCTGACGCTGATGTATTTGTCGCGGGCGATCGGCGGGCTCTTCTCCGGAGCGGTGGCATCCGTCATCGTCGCTTATGTCGCGGACATTACGCCGCCGGAGAAGAGAACGAAAGGGATGGGGCTTGTCGGCATGTCGATCGGTCTCGGCTTTACGTTCGGACCCGGCTTCGGCGGCCTGCTGAGCGTCATATCTTTGGAGACGCCGTTTTATGCGGCTTCCGCGCTTGCGCTCGTAACGTTCGTTCTGGCGCTGGTCAAGCTGAAGGAATCGACGACGCCGGAGCAGCGCAGCCGCAAGCCGGAGCAGAAGGCATCCCGCTGGACCGCGTTTCAAGGGCCGCTTAAATATTTGTACGTATTGGCTTTTTTCGTCACGTTTACGCTTGCGGGGATGGAAGCTACGCTGCAGTTTTTTGGCATGCAACGCTTCGACGTGACGCCGCTTCAGGTCGGACTTCTTTTCTTCGTCTGCGGCTTGGTCGGCGCGCTGGTGCAAGGAGGCGTCGTGCGAAGGCGGGTCAAGAAGGGCGAGGAGCCGAAATATATCGTGATCGGCCTGCTTGTGTCGGCGCTCGGATTTTTTATGCTGCTGTTTGCCCATTCGTTATGGTGGGCTACCTTGTCGCTGGCCGTGTTCGGCATCGGCAACGCCTTGATCCGGCCTTGCGTCACTTCGCTGATTACGCAAAAAACGAAGGTCGGCCAAGGAGTTGCGTCGGGACTTAGCTCCTCTATGGACAGCCTCGGCCGGATTGCCGGACCGTTGCTCGGTTCTTTTCTGTTTACCGTCGAGATGGGCCTTCCGTATTTGCTGGGCGGTATTTTGTGCGTTGCGGCGCTGCTGCTCGTCGTCCGCTTCAGACAGCTGGACCGTCAGGATGCCGCAGAGGAGAAGCCTGTCGCCGTCGGCCAGTAATCGGAGGCGCCGGTTCGCCGCGAAACGGTTAGGCCGGCAGCGGCCGGCTTCGCCGTTGCCATATCCATACGAAGCGGCTGTCCCCGCAGATCGATTGACGATGCGGGGGCAGCCGCTTCCCTTTTTTAGTGACATTTGTCGCTACTGAACTGTCCTTGCCTTGTTTTGAACGATATATCGTTCATTTCGACGCTGCAGAACCGCTTGTACCGTGCTTTTGAACGAAATATCGTTCAATTCAGCGCTGCAGAACCGCTTGTCCATGCTTTTGAACGATATATCGTTCATTTCGGCGCTGCAGAACCGCCAAACCCATGCTTTTGAACGAAATATCGTTCATTTCAAGGGTGCATATATCCGAGACATTGTAGATTTGTGCAATTTATCGCTCGACAACTGGAGTTTAAGAACATAATGCATAGTCATTGTGAGATTTTTCGTTCAAGTTATGCTGTTTAACTGAATAGCCGTTCTTCGCCAGGCATGTCAGTTAATCAAAGTTACTCGTGATTGACGAGCGCAAGTTGAGCTGGAGTTACGGTTTGGTAAGCGAGCGTTGGGTTCGTCAAAGTTGCAACGTGTTATGAGAACGTCAGGATCGTCAAAGTTGCAACGTATCGAGCGAATGCCGGGTTCGCTGAAGCTTCGCGGACCGACCTGGCCGCGACAAGCGCCGGATGCGCCTCGGCTTGTTACTGCTAATTACCTATGAGCGCCCTGTCCCCGCTGTAGATTCAAGCTCGTCGAAGGCGATGACGTTACCGGGAGACGGCGACGCGGTACAGCGTCAGCAGCTGCTCGTATACGTCGGCCGCATGGTTGCACAAGGCTTCCCCGTCCCGCAGCAGCGGGTCGCCGGCGTCAATATGGCGGCCGACCAGCAGTTCGGCTTTTTGCACGTCGCGCAGCCGGGTTAAGGCGCTTGTCCAATCGTCGCGCGTCATGGCCCCCGCCGTCAGGCTGTCCTTTTTCGTATGGTCGAGCGATACGGCGAAATGAGGCGGAATCGCATCGGCCAAGGCGTCCAAGTCGTTCAGCATCGCCTGCGCCACCGCTTTTTTGTTCGGCGCTTCATAGATGAGGGCAAACCACAGAAACAAATGATCGTCGAACAGGCCAAGCTGAAAATGCGGGTGCGCTTTGTATCCGCGTTTGTTTGCGCAAATGGCCAGCCACGTATCTTTCGGCGGATTAACCTTTCGCCTCGCATGCTTGGCGATATGAAGAAACATTTCGTGCCCCGTCATCACGGACAGCTCGGCGGCCAGCTTGCCGCCGATGGCCTTGAACTTCGGTTGAATTCGTTGTTGAATAGCCTCCATCCGTTCATCCAGACCCGGCAAAGAGAACGCTTCGAAGTCGGTAGGGCCGAAGCCCGGAATCGTTTCGGCATTAGGAAGTACAGAAGTCATGGAGCCTCTCCTTTATCGATGAATTGTATGCTGATCGGCCAGCGGATCTGATTTATTATAACACGATTCGCCGCGCCAATCGTGATGGTTGGATGAGGGGACCGCCCGCACGGGACCGCCCGCACGGGCGGCGCCAACCCATTGAAGCTTGACAACACGGCGGAATATGAGTACATTGTTTTATAATTATCAGACTATTGAAACTTTATTGCAGTTTCATACCGCTAAAGGCTTCGACCAAGGATATACAGCCGACCCCGTTCATTGCAGAGAGGAAGTCCCAAGGGCTGCAAGGCTTCCATGCAACGGCCGGCTGCACCCGCCTTGCGAGCCGCGCGGCCGGGCGAAGCCCGCAACCGCTGCCGGAATGTCCGCATTCCGTTACGACATGAAGATGGCCGTCGGTCAAGAGACGGCTGAATGAGGGTGGTACCACGAGCACATTCGTCCCTTGCGAATGTGCTCTTTATTTTTTGTAAGGAGGCGGGGAGCTTGATCAGACAAAGCGAATGGTTGATTCCGACCTTGAAAGAGGATCCGGCGGACGCTACGGCGCTTAGCCACCGGCTGATGCTTCGCGCCGGATTGATCCGGCAGTTGTCGGCCGGCGTGTACTCGTATTTGCCGCTGGGGCGCAAAATGCTCCGCAAGCTGGAACAGGTGATCCGGCAGGAGATGGAGAACGCGGGAGCCCAAGAAGTGCTGCTGCCGGCAATGCAGCAAGCGGATTTGTGGCGGCAATCGGGAAGGTACGGGCGGTACGGACCCGAGCTGATCCGGTTCGAAGACCGGAGCGGAAGGGAATTCGTGCTTGGCCCGACGCATGAGGAGGCGATAACGGCGCTGGCGGCCGGCGAGATTGCTTCCTACCGCCGGTTGCCGGTTATTTTGTATCAGATCCAGACCAAATTCAGGGACGAAAAGCGTCCTCGCAACGGCTTGCTTCGAGGTCGGGAATTTATGATGAAGGATGCTTATTCCTTCGCTTTGGACCAAGAGGGGCTGGATCGAAGCTATGAAGCGATGCTCGGCGCTTACCGCCGCATCTTCGACCGGATCGGGCTGCGGTACCTGACCGTAGAGGCTGATGCCGGAATGATCGGCGGCGATGGAGGTTCACATGAATTTACGGCGCTTGCCGACGTTGGCGAAGACGCAATCGCGTTGTGCGAAGGCTGCGGCTACTCCGCAAACGTGGAGAAGGCGGAGTGCGGTCCGGCAGAGGCAAGCGGAACGACGGAGGCCGCTCCGGCCGCCGGAAGCCCGCGTATCATCTATACGCCGCAAGCCGGCACGATCGCCGATTTGACCGCCGTGACGGGAGTGCCTCCACAGCGTATTGTCAAGACGCTCGTTTACAAGGCGGACGGCAGACTCGTCGCTCTGCTCGTCAGGGGTGACCGGACGGCCAACGAGGTGAAGTTGAAGGCCGCGCTGCAAGCGGAGACGCTGGAGCTGGCGGACGACGAGGAAGCCTCGGAGGCAGGTGCCGTTGTCGGCTTTGCGGGCCCCGTCGGACTATCGCTAGAGATTTATGCCGATAACGAAATCATGCGCATGCCGGAGGCGGTCGTCGGCGCCAATCGCTCGGATTTCCATCTGATCGGGGTTGTACCGGGTAAAGATTTCGTTCCCGCCGCCGCAGGAGACTATCGAAACGCGGAGACGGGCGACGGATGTCCCCGCTGTTCGGGCGGTAAGCTTCGCATTGTCCGGGGCATTGAAATTGGGCACACGTTCAAGCTGGGCACGAAATACAGCGAAGCGATGAAGGCGCTGTGCACGGATGCCGACGGCAGCGCCAAGCCGTTTGTGATGGGCTGCTACGGCATCGGCGTATCCCGCCTGCTGTCGGCCGTCGCGGAACAGCGCGGTACCGAGCGGGGCGTCGTCTGGCCGTTGGCGATCGCGCCCTTCCAAGCGCATGTAATCCCCGTATCGGTCAAGGACGAGGATCAGATGCGGCTTGCGGCATCGATCGCGGAACGGCTGGAGAGGTTTGGTGCAGAAGTGCTGCTCGACGACCGGGAGGAACGCGCGGGCGTCAAGTTTGCCGATGCCGACCTGATCGGCATTCCGCACCGGATTGTCGTCGGCAAAGCGGCGGGTCGGGGAATGGTCGAATGGAGGAGAGAGCGCAACGAGGCTGCGGAAGTTTCCGCCGACGAAGCCGTCAACGGGATCGTTGCATCCCTCCGCCCATAATGGGAACGTGCCGGGGCTTCCCGGCATGTCCCGCATTTTTTGCGCATAAAATTAGTCAATAAACCAAGTTGCCAGAACATAAGATGAAGTATAAGATAGAAATAAGAAATAATTAAATATTCTGAACATTTGGCCAACATTTCCGACTTAAGGAGGGATTGCCGTGAACAAGAGCCATGAAGTCGAATTTTGCAATCTGGAGCTTAGATTCGAACGCCGGCAAATCCAAAATCTCATCCGCGATCTGATTCAGGAAGGGTACTCCTTGTATTGGAGCGAAACGGAGGGACAGTTTTTCGTATCGATCAGAACGGGCCGCAAGCTCGTCAAGCTGCATTTTCAACGGATTAAGAACCGGTACAAAATCGTCGGGGATTACGTCATTAAGGATGAAAAGCTGTCGGAACTGCTGGAGAAGCTGATCAATGACACCCGCGGGCATGCGGTGGTCAAGCGGATCAAGGATCGTCAAATCGTCATTGAGAGCATTATGTTCGGCGAGATTATACGATTGGTGGAGGTGTCCGGCGTGGAGCATCGCATTATTTACCAAAAGAAACCTTTTGTCACGATAGAGGAAATGATCAAGGCGTTCCAATCCAAGCGGGCGGAGGAACGGGCGGTCGTTCTGCGGTATGAGCTGGACTACGAGCTGCTGGTGCTGCACGACGCTCTCGAGTCCGGCAATGAGGAAGCGGTTACGTCGTCGAAGGAGAAGCTGGCCGCGCTGCGTGCCGAAATGCTTCAGCTGGAGCTGTAAGCATGGCCATGGGCAATACGGATTTATACGGATAAAACGGTCGAGTCGTTATCGCGCCAAGCGAGGATTCGGCCGTTTAATTGTTTTGGCGGAAATGGCCATATATAAGGAAAATTTACGGCATCGCTTAATTTTTTTGATGCGCCGATGCGACATTTTTCCAAGCAAACGGTTTTCTTCTTCGGGCAAAAAGAGTAGAATAAAGCTATTGTGATTAAATATTAACATGAAGGATGGAAAAACCGTATGTCAAAACAGCAAATCGGCGTAATCGGCATGGCAGTTATGGGCCGGAACCTGGCCCTTAATATTGAAAGCAAAGGGTTTACGGTGTCGGTCTACAACCGTTCCCGCGAAAAAACGGACGAGCTGATGAAGGAAGCCGCCGGCAAAAACCTCGTTCCGACGTATTCGGTGGAGGAGTTCGTGCAATCGCTGGAAACTCCGCGCAAAATATTGATCATGGTGCAAGCGGGAGCCGGAACGGACGCCACGATCGAATCGTTGCTGCCTTATCTCGATCAAGGCGATATTATTATCGACGGGGGCAATGCGTACTTCCCGGATACGCAGCGCCGCAGCAAGGAGCTGGAAGCCAAAGGGTTCCGCTTTATCGGAACGGGCGTATCGGGCGGCGAAGAGGGCGCTCTGAAAGGGCCTTCCATTATGCCGGGCGGCCAGCGCTCCGCCTATGAGCTGGTGGAGCCGATCCTGACGGCCATCTCGGCCAAAGTCGGCAACGACGCTTGCTGCACGTATATCGGTCCCGACGGAGCGGGCCATTACGTGAAGATGGTTCATAACGGCATCGAGTACGGCGACATGCAGCTGATTTGCGAAGCTTACGACCTGCTCAAAAACGTGCTCGGCGTTTCGGTGGAGGAGCTCCACGAAATTTTCACGGAATGGAACAAAGGCGAGCTGGACAGCTACCTGATCGAAATTACGCGCGATATTTTCGCCAAATACGATCCGGAGACCGGCAAACCGATGGTGGACGTCATTCTGGACTCCGCCGGCCAGAAGGGCACGGGCAAATGGACGAGCCAAAGCGCGCTCGACCTGGGCGTGCCGCTGTCGATCATTACGGAATCCGTCTTTACGCGCTTCCTGTCCGCCATGAAGGAAGAGCGGGTGGCGGCGAGCAAAGTGCTGAAAGGGCCGGCCAAAGCTCCGTTCCAAGGCGACAAGGCAGAGTTCATCGAAAAGGTGCGCAAGGCGCTGTTCGCGAGCAAAATTTGCTCCTACGCGCAAGGCTTCGCCCAAATGCGCGCCGCATCGGAAGAATACAACTGGGATTTGCGTTACGGCGACATTGCGATGATTTTCCGCGGCGGTTGCATTATCCGCGCCCGCTTCCTGCAAAATATCAAGGACGCCTACGACCGCGATCCGCAGCTTCGCAACCTGCTGCTGGATCCGTACTTCCAAAATATCGTGGAATCGTACCAGGGCGCTTGGCGCGAAGTCGTGTCGGCGGCTGTGGCGAACGGCGTGCCGGTACCGGCCTTCTCCAGCGCGCTCGCTTACTTCGACAGCTACCGGACGGAGCGGCTGCCGGCGAACCTGCTGCAAGCGCAGCGCGACTACTTCGGAGCGCATACGTTTAAGCGCGTAGACAAGGAAGGCACGTTCCACTTCAATTGGCTGCAATCCTGATCACCTGTCCGGAATAAGGCCGAAAGCGGCTTGCGCCAGCCACTCCCGCATGCGGTCGGCTTCCTGATCGAAGTAATGCCGGCGATGGATGAGCGCCATGGACGCTTCGGCGAAGTACAAAAAGTTTTGCAGCAATCGTGGCTGCGACAGATCCAGCAACATCGGGTCTTCGTCAGCCACCTTTTTTTTAATGTAGCCCAGCATCCATTCGACATCGTCGCGGCAAAGCGGATGTCCGGGGTCCAATATGCGCGCGATCCGATATTCGGCCGGCCGGGCGGCGGGCGTGCGGGACTGGCTGGTCATGACAGGTCACTCCTCCAAATTGGCATCATTAACAACGATACGCGAGCGGCAAACTTTTTATACCCTTGTCTCTTCAAAAAATGATATGATGTGAAGGAAAAAGAGAGCACATGCAAAAGGGTGAAAACGCAATGAATCGGCCATCGGACGGCAAAATATTTTTGATCGGATTTATGGGAACGGGCAAATCGAGCGTCGGCCGACTGCTGGCGGACCGTCTGGGCTGGGCCCGCGTCGACGTGGACGAAGAGATTGTCAAGGCGGAGCGTCGGGCGATTGCCGATATTTTTGCTTCGGAAGGCGAAGAAGCGTTTCGCGACATTGAAGCCCGCATCCTGGCCGACATTGCCGGAAGCGGCAAGCCGATGATCGTCGCTACCGGAGGCGGAGCGGTGCTGCGGGAAAGCAATCGGACGGTTATGCTTGCCCATGGCTGCGTCGCGGCGCTGAAGGCGAGTCCGGAGACGATCATCGCGAGAGTGCAGCGGGACGAGGCGCGCCCATTGCTGCAAGGGAATGCGGCCAAGCGGGTATACGAGCTGCTGGAGCAGCGGAAGCACGCCTACGATTTCGCCCATGTGACGGTAGACACGACGGATCTGACGCCGGAGGAAGTCGCCGGCCGCATTATCCGTCATTGGGAGCGGCGCGAAGGCGCAGCCTCTACATAACAACCGAATAAAGGAGTCAGTCGAAATGGATGTACGAGTAACCCCTACCCCGACCTTGAACGGAGATATCGGAGCCTTGTCCTCCAAAAACTATACTACGCGCTATTTGCTCGTGGCCGCGCTTGCGGAAGGGACAAGCACGATCTATTATCCCGCCCACAGCGAAGACAGCGACGCGATGCGCCGTTGCATCCGCGATCTGGGAGCGGTCGTGGAGGAGGACGAGGAAAAAATCGTCATTACGGGCTTTGGCCGCCACCCGCGTCCCGTCGAACAGCTTGACGTCGGCAACGCCGGAGCGGTGCTGCGGTTTTTGATGGCGGTCGCTTCGCTGTGCCCGGACGTTACGTTCGTCAATCGTTACCCCGAATCGCTCGGCAAGCGGCCTCATATGGATTTGATCGAGTCGCTCGGCAAGATGGGCGTCGAAATTGAGCATAATGAAGGCAAGCTGCCGATTCGGATCAAGGGCGGCCAACCGAAGGGCGGACGCATTCAAGTGTCCGGCAATATCAGCTCGCAATTTTTGAGCGCGCTGCTCTTCTTGACGCCGTTGCTCGAAGAGGACAGCGAAATCGAAGTGCTGCATGATCTGAAGTCGAAGGTCGTCGTCGGCCAGACGCTGGAAGTGCTGCAGCAAGCGGGCATTATCATTCACGCCGACGAGGACTACATGCGGTTCCGCGTGCCCGGACGCCAGCGCTACGAGGCGAAGACCTATACGGTGCAAGGCGATTACCCGGGTTCGGCCGCGGTGCTGGCGGCGGCGGCGGTGACCCAGTCCGACGTCATCCTGCGTCGTCTGGAAGAGAACAGCAAGCAAGGCGAACGAGCGGTCATCGACGTGCTTCGCGCCATGGAAGTGCCGTTGACGCACGAGAACGGCGTTGTCCATATTAAGGGCAACGGCAAGCTGAAAGCCGTCGAATTCGACGGAGACCACTTTACCGACGCCGTATTGGCGATGGTGGCGGCGGCCGTCTTTGCGGAAGGCACTTCGCGCTTTTACAACGTGGAAAATTTGCGTTACAAGGAATGCGACCGCATTACCGATTATTTGAACGAATTGCGCAAAGCAGGGGCGAACGTCGAGGAGCGGCAAAGCGAAATTATCGTCCACGGGCGTCCGGAGGGAGTAGAAGGCGGCGTGGACATTAACGCCCACTTCGACCACCGGGTCATTATGGCGCTCACGGTCGTCGGACTGCGCTCCAAGGAGCCGCTCCGCATCCGGGACGCTCATCACGTCGCCAAGTCTTACCCGAATTATTTCGACCATTTGAAAGCGCTGGGAGCCAAGGTGGAGTGGCTGGAAGCGTAAACCGCATCCCATTCGAACATTAGCGAGGTGTCCGTTATGGCGCATCAGAATCCGTCGCGCGACGAGATTAAGGAAATATTGTCGAACAGCGATATCATTGCCGTCGTCGGCTTGTCCGACAAGCCGGACCGAATATCCTATATGGTGTCGGAAGCGATGATGGCCAAAGGGTACACGATTATCCCCGTCAATCCGAACGCAAATGAAATACTGGGCCAAAAAAGCTACGCTACGTTGAAGGATATTCCGGTTTCGGTCGATATTGTCAACGTATTCCGCCGTCCGGAGCATACTCCGCCCGTCGCGGAGGAGGCGGCGGCCATCGGCGCGAAGACGCTTTGGCTGCAGCTTGGCATCGCGAACGAAGAAGCGGCCGATATCGCTTCGGCGGCCGGCATGAACGTCATTATGGACCGGTGCATCAAGGTGGAGGACTCGATCTTGCTGCCGCAAGGAAAATCCAAATCCTGACGGTAATAATTATGCCTTGACTCCACCACAATAAGAAAGGCTATCTGGAGGCGGACCGGCTGCGATTGCGGCCGGATCCCGCTGCCGCCAGCCCAGACTATTACCGCGAGGAGGACAAGGCATGAATTATATGTCTCAGCAAGGCGCAGGCTTGCAAAACCAGCAAGCATTCTCGAACCAAGGGTTTGCCCAGTCCAACTTCCAGCCGACTGGATTCGTGCAATCCCATTACCAAGGCCAATTGAGCCAGCCGACGTTCGGTCAGCCGACGAATTCGATCGTCAACCAAGGACCGGCCAGCTTCCAATCTTCGCAAGCTGCCGGACAAGGGTTCCAACAGCAGCGTTTTGCCGCTCCTGCCCAACAATCGTTTGCGGGTCAGCAGTCGTTTGCTTCGCACCAGCCGGTGCAAAGCCACGCCAGCTCTCCGGCGATGGCATTCGGCAATTTCGGACCGGTCATTTCCCATGTCGGTTTCCAAGCCGGCCCGGACAACGCTCGCGGCTCGATCGGCCAGCAGCAACAGTTCGGCTCTCAGTTCGGCGCCGCCAACCAGCCATTTGCTTCGTCTCAAGCCGGATTTGGCGCACAGCAAAACTTTGGTGCGCAGCAAGGCTTCGGGGCTCAGCAAGGCTTCGGCATGACGCAGGCACAGTCCTCCACGCCGCAAAACCCGGTGTACCAAGCGACTCGCGCTTACGAGCAGGACGGCCCGGTCATCGCTCATTTGGGCGGCTACCAGGCTCAAAACCAAAACTTGCGCTAATCGCATCTGCATAACCGGAAAGATTCATCAACGGGGCGGGCCGCATTCGGCCCGCCCATTCTTTTGACAAACGGCGATAAAGCGCTTAACATCGAAATAAGTCTATTCAGCAAAACTTACAGGAGGTCAAACATGGCATTCATAGGGGGCCTGCAGCAGCTGGGCAGAGCTTTCATGCTGCCGATGATCGTGCTGCCCGGAGCGGCGGTGTTTTTGAGCTTGAGCCAGCTTCCGTGGCATTACATCGGTTTGCCGGGCATGCCGGATCATCTGCGCGCTGCCAGTGAAATTATTTTTCATTATCTGCCTTTTTTGTTTGCCCTCGGCGTATCGCTGGGCTTGACCGGCAACGCTTTGGCTGCGGGAATGGCGGCCATGGCCGGCATGTTCATCTACACGGGCATTACGGGCGCCGCCAATCCGGACATCGAGCCGACCGTGCTGATCGGCGCCTTTATCGGCATCGTTTCGGGCATGAGCCATGAAAGATTCAAAGATTTGAAGCTTCCGGAATACATACAGTTTTTCGGCGGTCCCCGTTTCGTCCCGCTGTTCGTCAGCTTCGTGTCGCTGCTGTTCTCGATCGGCATGGTCAATGCGGCGCCTTACGTGCAGGGGATGCTGGTGGAGCTGGGCGATATCGTCGCGTCCGCCGGCGGCTTCGGCGTCTTTTTGTACGGCTTCGTGCATCGGATTCTCGTCGTGTTCGGCCTTCATCATCTCGTCAGCCATGTGTTCTGGTTCCAGATCGGCGGCTACGAAACGGAAGACGGCAGCATGGTGTACGGGGACTTGCCGCGCTTCTTTGCGGGGGACCCGACAGCAGGCGCCTTTATGGCGGGGTTGTATCCGACGATGATGTTTGCGTTGCCGGCCATTGCCTTTGCGATCATTCACGAAGCGCGGGAAGACTTGAAGCCGAAAATACGCAAAACGTTTCTGTACGCCGCGCTCGCTTCGTTTCTGACGGGCGTGACGGAGCCGGTCGAGTTTGCGTTTTTGTTCGTCGCTCCGTATTTGTACGTCGTTCACGCCTTATTGTCGGGCCTGATTATGTGGGTCACCTACGAGCTCGGCATTTTGCACGGCTTTTCGTTTTCCGCCGGCGCCATCGACTTTGCGATCAACGAGCATCTGGCCACCCGCGGCTGGCTGATCTTGCCGATCGGCGTCGTTGTCGGCCTGGTCTATTATTTTCTGTTCCGTTGGGCGATCCGCAAATTCCGCATTCCGACGCCCGGTCGCGAGGAAGGCTCCCATATCGACGAGTGGGCCGGCGACATTCCGTATCGCGCGCCGCTCATTCTGCAAGCGATCGGGGGCAAGGACAACATCGTTCAGATGGAGTCGTGCATTACGAGACTGCGGCTGCGGGTATCCAATGAAAAAATATTGGACATTAACGCGCTCCGAAATTTGGGGGCGGCGGGCGTCATCCGTTTGGGCGGCGGCCATATTCAGGTGGTGTTCGGCACCTATTCCGAGCTGATCAAGGAAGAGATGGTCAAGGCGATCAAGCGCGATCAGGCCCAGGTTCTGTTTCATTCGCCGATGCAGGGCAGAATGATCCCGCTTGAGGAAGTGCCGGATCCGATCTTTGCCGGCAAGCTGGTCGGCGAGGGCGTCGCTTTCATCCCGGACAAGGGCGAACTGGTGTCGCCGGTCAAGGGTACGGTCATGCACATTTATCCGACGATGCATGCGATCGGCATCAAGACGCCGGAAGGCCTCGAGGTGCTGCTGCATATCGGCATCGACACGTCGCGGCTCGCGGGCAAGTCCTATTTCCAGGCCGTCGTCAAGGAGGGCGACGAGGTGACGCCGGGCACGCTGCTTATCCGCTTCAACCTGCAGCGCATTCGGAAGGAGAGCAAGTCGCTGGCAACGCCGATGGTCATTACCAATTCCGATCGTGTGCGCTCCTGGCGGTTTGCGCCGTTCAAGGCAGTCAAAAAGGGCCAGTCCTCGGTCATGTCGGTTGTACTTAAAGAGAGCAATGGTGGAGGGGAAACGAAATGATTCACGGGATAGGCGCTTCAACGGGCGTGGCGATCGGAAAGGCGTTCGTGCTGCCGAACTGGGAATGGGAGGTGCCGGAGCAAAAGGTCGATGTCGCCGACTTTGCCAGAGAATTTGAACGGCTGTACGAAGGCATTCGCAGCTCCAAGCACGAAATCGAGCAAATCAAGGACGAGCTGCGGGAAGTGGTGGGATCGGACGAAACCCAAATTTTCGACGCCCATATCGCAATATTGGACGATCCCGTCTTCATGAACGAAATCCAGGGCATTATCCAGCGCCAATACAAGGCGGCGGAGGTGGCGGTCAAGGAGGCGATCGATCACTTCGTCACGATGTTCGATCTGCTCGACGACGAATACATGAAGGAAAGGGCGCTCGACATTAAAGATGTCGGCAACCGTCTGCTGAAGCATTTGCTCGGTGCGCCGGAAATCGAGCTGCCTAAGGATACGCAGCCGTTTATTCTGATCGCCAAGGAGCTGTCTCCTTCCCAGCTCGCGCATCTGAATCCGGAAACGGTGCTCGGCATCGTCACGCTGGCCGGCAGCACCACGTCGCATTCGGCCATTATGGCGCGGGCGCTCGGCATCCCTCTCGTCGTCGGCATCGAGCCGAAGCTGAAGGAGCCGATCGCGACGGGGCAGACGGTCATTATCGACGGAAGCGAAGGCGTTGTCGTCGTCGATCCCGAGCCGGAGCAGATCGATCTGTTCCGGGAACGGCAGCGGCGGTACAACGAAGCCAAGCGCAGACTAAGCTCGATCGCGGATTGCCGTTCCGCAACGCCGGACGGCAAGGAGCTCCGGCTGGAGGCGAACATCAGCTCCATGAAAGAGCTTGAGGTCGCCTTGTCGAGCGGCGCGGACGGCGTCGGACTGTTCCGAACCGAATTTCTCTATATGGACCGCCACCGGTTTCCGCGTGAGGATGAGCAGTTCGAAGTATACCGCAGCGTCGCGGAAACGCTGGCGGGCAAACCGTTAATTATTCGTACGCTGGATATCGGGGGAGACAAGCAGCTCGATTATTTCGAATTGCCGGAGGAGGACAATCCGTTTCTCGGCTACCGGGCGATCCGCATTTCGCTGGACCGGAAGGATCTGTTCAAGACGCAGCTGCGAGCCATTCTGCGCGCCAGCGTCTACGGGAAGGTCAAGCTGATGTATCCGCTCGTGACGTCGGTCGAGGAAGTAAGGGCCGCCAACGATATTCTGAACGAAGCGAAGCTGGAGCTGGAGCGGGAAGGATTGCCGTACGACCGCAGCATTCAGGTCGGCATTATGATCGAAGTGCCGGCAGCCGTCATGATTGCGGATTTGCTGGCGCAGGAGGTTGACTTTTTCAGCATCGGCACCAACGATTTGCTGCAATTTACGCTGGCGGTGGACCGGATGAACGAAGGCATCGCCCATTTGTACGATCCGTTTCATCCGGCGCTTCTCCGCATGCTTGTCCGGACGATTGAAGCCGCCAAGCGGCAGGGCATTACAGTCGGCGTATGCGGAGAACTGGCGGGCGATCTGCGCGCCTTGCCCATCTGGCTCGGGTTGGACGTGGATGAAATCAGCATGTCGGCCCATTCGATCCTGCTTGTCAAGGAGCGATTGCTGGGGACGAGACAAGCGGAATGCAAGTCTGTGATGGATGGGGCGACGAAGTGCAGGACGGGCAAGGAGCTGGCGGCAATGCTGGAGGCGTTTATGGAATCTCAAAAGGAAGGAACGGCGAATGGTTAACCCATTCGCTGTTCCAGCGCATCGACGAAAGCTTTGGCATACGGAGGCAGATCGGGCGGACGCCGGGCGGAAATAAGATTGCCGTCGACAACGACCGGCTCGTCGACCCAAATCGCGCCGGCGTTTTCCATATCGTCGCGAATGCCCGGCGTAGAGGTTACGGTGCGGCCTTCCAATATTTTGGCCGATACAAGCACCCAGCCGGCGTGGCAAATCTGGCCGATCGGCTTGCCGGCGGCGTCCAGCTCCCGCACCAGCTGGAGCACCTTCGGATATCGTCTGAGCTTGTCCGGCGCCCAGCCGCCCGGCACGAGCAGACCGCCGATATCGCCGCTGTTCACTTCGTCGAAGGACAGATCGGCGACCGCCGGCACGCCGTATTTCCCGATATGCTTTTTGCCTTTCTCGGGACCGGCGAACAAGACGGCGGCTCCCGATTCCCTTACGCGGTATACCGGATACCACAGCTCCAAATCTTCGAATTCGTCATCCAGCAAGCAAATGACCGTGCAGTTTTCCAACGGCATGCTGCAACAACCTCCAATCATCATTTCAAACGGCATAAATCCAATCTAATTGTATCGAAGGGGATGGCATGAAGCAAATCAAGGGCGAGAGCGAGAAACTTACGCGGCGGCGAAACCGGCTGTTAAGGTTTGCGCCCGCAGCGATATGGATGGGCGTCATCTTTTATTTGTCCTCGAGAACGGGAGACGAAATCGGCGCGGTGCTGCCGCTGTTTCAGAAGGTGTTTCCGGCGATGTCGGATTTTAACTGGGGACATTTTGTCGCCTATTTTATATTGGCGGGGACGCTGGACTACGGCTTCGGCCCGCGGTCGGAGAGGATCGGCATGAAGCTGGCGATCATCGTTCTGTGCGGATTGTACGGAGTGACGGACGAATACCATCAATCGTTTGTCGGAGGACGCATGATGGACGCCGCGGACGTCCGCAACGATATAATCGGCGCGGCCCTGTGGACAATCTTTGCGGCGCTGCCCCCCGTTCGCCGGCGCTGGCGCCGGATATCCGGAGGGGAGCGGTCCGGGGAATAAGCGCTGCGGCGCATCCGATAGTAAAAATTGCATAGATGCGTAAGCAGGAGATTTGGCAGAATTGGTCGAATAAATTCCCTAGTTGTTCTCATAAAAGTCGCAGCTGCAAGCGGAAACGGCTGACAAACGAGAAAGGAATCGCGGCGGCAAAGTGCCGTTGCTGAAGGGAGAGGACCATGATGCACAAAACATGCTTATGCGGCAACATCATGACGATGAAGCTGAGGACCGTCATCTATTCCGGCAAAGTCGAAATCGACAACGTTCCGATCTTCTCTTGCGAGGAATGCAGCCGAAGCGAAGTCATTCCGGAAGTGAAGCCGGATTTGACCGGACTGATCGCCAAGCTTGGAGCGGAACCGGACAAACAAACTTATCGGTTTAACGAATGCAACGAATGGGCAGATTTATTAGTAGAAGCGAAAGCGCATAAGAGCCAGCCGGACATTGCGGAAGTGGAGGCGCTGATCGGCCAGCGCACCGACATGCTGCTCGACCTGTATTTGCTGGCCCAGTCAATGAACGACGAGGAATGGATGGCCGATCTGGACAAGCGGCTGCAGCAGATCAGCAGACGTTCACTGCATACATAACTATAACGGGAAAGCGGTCGTTCGACTCCGATTTCCTTATCGTCCGTTCTCTCCGGGATTGCCGTGCGGGGCAGATTTTGCGCGAACATTGCGTAAAGTAATATTTTGTCGTATCATTACTTTAATATGCGGCGTACGAGTGATTAAAATTTATGGTAATGGAGAGAGGGACCGTGACTGTAACCATTTATGATGTAGCAAGAGAAGCAGGAGTGTCCATGGCGACGGTTTCCCGGGTCGTGAACAACAACCCCAACGTTAAGCCGGCCACCAGGAAAAAAGTATACGAAGCGATCGAGCGTCTTGGCTATCGTCCGAATGCGGTTGCGCGCGGGCTGGCAAGCAAGAAAACGACGACGGTAGGGGTCGTCATCCCCGATATTTCGAACTCGATTTTTGCGGAAGTGGCGCGGGGCATCGAGGATATTGCCAATATGTACCATTATAATATAATTTTGTGCAATGCCGACAAGAAGAAGGACAAGGAAATCCGCGTCATCAATACGCTGCTGGAGAAACAGGTCGACGGTTTGCTGTTTATGGGCGGCGAAGTGACGGACGATCACCGTCAGGCGTTCAAGACGGCCAACGTGCCGATCGTATTGTGCGCGACATCCGACGAGAGCGAAGAAATTCCGTCCGTCGATATTAACCACGAAGAAGCGGCTTACGACGCCGTCATGAAGCTGATCAGCCAAGGACATAAGCGGATTGCGATGATCAGCGGCACGCTGCAGGATCCGTCCAACGGTTACGCGAGGTTCCAGGGCTACAAGCGGGCGCTGGCCGCTGCAGGCATTACATACGACGACACCTGCGTTCGCATCGGCAATTACCGGTACGAATCGGGCGTTGAAGCGATGAAATATTTTTTGGAGCTGGACGAGCGTCCGACAGCCGTCTTTTCCGCGACGGACGAGATGGCGATCGGAGCCATCCATTGCATTCAGGATTCCGGCCTTCAAGTGCCGGGAGACGTTTCCGTTATCAGCGTAGACAACAGCCGGATGGCTTCCATGGTCCGTCCGCAGCTGACCGCCGTCGCCCAACCGATGTACGACATCGGAGCGGTGTCGATGCGCCTTCTGACCAAGCTGATGAAAAAAGAGCATGTCGATCAGTCGAAAGTGGTGCTTCCGCATGAGATCATCGTACGCCAGTCGGTCGGAGGAGCATAACTTTGAAGACGTACGGAAAAATCGGCATTATCGGAGCTATGGCGGAAGAGATCGAACGGCTTCATCAGCATGTAGAGCTCGAGCGTCAATATGAGAAGGCGGGCATCGTTTATTACGAGGGCAAGCTGCACGGCCAGCCGGTCATCTATTGCAAATCCGGCGTAGGGAAGGTCAATGCGGCAGTTTGCACGCAGCTGCTTCTTTCGTACGGCGCGGATTGCGTTTGGTTTACCGGCGTTGCCGGCGCACTGGACCCGCGGCTGGAGGTCGGCGATATTGTCGTATCGTCCAGCTGCGTGCAGCACGATATGGATTGCTCGCCTCTCGGGTTTCCGAAGGGCGTCATCCCGTTCCATCCGAACTCCGAATTCAAGGCGGATCCCGAGCTGGTCCGGCTCGCTTCGGAAGCGGGAGAGCGGTTGTTCCCGGGACGCTGCTTGACGGGCAAGATTTTGTCCGGCGATCAGTTTATTGCGAGCCGGGAGACGGTGCAATATTTGCACCAGCAATTCGAGGGAGCATGCGCGGAGATGGAAGGGGCTTCGGTAGCGCAAGTATGCGAGATGAACGAGGTGCCGTTTATTATTATCCGATCCATGTCGGACAAAGCGGACGGCTCGGCGCAAGTCAGCTTCGAGGAGTTTACCGTGCTTGCCTCGGACCGTTCGTACCAAATGATCGACGACATGATCCGGCATTTGTAATCGTTAGCGGGACAACCGACAAGAGCAACGAAACGCTGCAACGCAAGCAGCGTTTCGATTGCTCTTTTTTTGTCTGTCGGGTGACGGCTACAGCCCTTGAATGACGATCGACTGCGTATGACGGTTTTGACGTTCGATTTGCTCGCGGCGGGGAATGGGGGGGATGGCTGCCGAATCGTCGAGCCACCGGTTCGGCAGTTCGACGGGACTATTCGGCTGCCATCGCCGAATCCATCCTTCCGGCAGTGCCGGCGCCGTGCCGCTCCGCACGGCTTTCGCCAGCGGATGATCGCTCATTTCCAGCCATATAAGCGACCATGCGCGGGGAACGACCCGCCACAAATCGTAGCCTCCGCCCCCGATCGCGATCCATTTGCCCCCGGCATGCCGATGGGCCAGCTCGTGGATGACGGCGGGAATTTCGGCATAAATGCGCATGCTGCAATGGATATGGGACAGCGGATCGAACGCATGGGCGTCGCAGCCGTGCTGACTGACGATGACGTCGGGCTTGAAATGGGAAACGACCTTGCGCAGCGTGGCGTTAAAGCTTTCCAGCCACGACTCGTCCTCCGTATACGGCTCCAGCGGAACGTTGAAGCAAGCGCCGTAGCCCGCGTCGATGCCTCTCTCGTACGCATAGCCGGTGCCCGGGAACAAATATTTGCCCGTCTCGTGAATCGAATACGTACACACTTCGGGAGAGTCGTAAAAGACCCATTGCACCCCGTCGCCGTGATGCACGTCGGTATCGATGTACAGCACTCTTGCGCCGTATTTGTTCCGAATATACTGGATAGCAACGGCGGCGTCGTTGTAAATGCAAAAGCCTGCCGCTTTGTGGGGGAAGGCGTGATGAAGCCCGCCGGCCAAATGAAAGGCATGCTGCGCTTGGCCGCTCATGACCGCATCGGCGGCATCGAGAGAACCGGCGACGATGGCGCACGCCGCCTCGTGCATGCCGCCGAACGAAGGGGTATCCTCGGTATGGAAGCCGTACTGTTCCGCCAATCCGTACATCGCCTCGCCGGCATTCGGCTCGCTCAATGTCTTAACCGCTTTCAAATAATCCTCTCGATGGACGAGAGACAGCAGCTCGTCGCCGACCTCGATGGCCGGCCGGCGCATCTCGCGGTCGGACAACGCTCCGGCTTCGCGCAGCAGATCGATCGTCAGCTTGTGACGGATCGGATCGAATGGATGCTGTTCGTTAAATTTGTATGCCGCCGTTTGCGGATCGTAAACGAATATAGCGTTGGAAGACATTCGCGGGTCATTTCCTTTCCGGACCATAATGGCGTTGCCTCAATACATAAACCGGTTGCGAAAGCGGATTCGGTCGAACTGCTCAACGGAGCTGAGGGGCACTTCGGAGCCGATGCGCACCATCAGGCAGTTGGCGGGATGGGAGCATATTTCGGGATCGTCCGTCGCATACCAAATCATGCCGACCGATTTCATCAGGTTTTCCATCATCTTGCGGTAATCCCACACGTTCAGTCCCGTACCTTCGAGATCCCAATGCCAATAATATTCCGTCGTATATACGATTGCGTTCTCCAGCTGCCCGTCCGCGAAGGCCGTCCGGATCATCCGCTTGCCGAGTCCGAAGGATCGGTATTCGTCGGCCACTTCGATGGCGCCGAGCTCGATGAGATCGGCCATGCCGGCTTCCGACCACCGTTCCAGCTCATCGGGGTAATGGAACGTGACATACCCGACGATCGTACCGCCTTCGCGGGCGACAATAATCCGTCCTTCCTCCAGGCCGGCTATCTCGACGAGCGCTTCGTGCTGCTCCTTGGGCCTGCGAAAAGCGTCCAGCCGCGGATGCATCGCATAGCCGGACAACCGTGACGGAGGAACGGGTCCTTCAATGATAAGTTCGCGGCGGTCGGCCGTAACGACGGTATCTGTCTGAAACCGCTTCCGATGCTCCATGTCGCGGGTGCCCCTTTCGGTAAATTGCGAAGAGTTTGCGTAAAAATTGCTGAATAATGATCATTTCCTACTATTGTTTATAACAAACAATCAAAAAAATGAAAAGCATAGTCGAACCGAAATAATATATGGTATAATGTGAAAAAGCGAATGAAAGCGCTTCTAACCAGCGTATTTCAGATTTGATGGGAGAGTGATAGCATGATCAACTTGCATCAAGAACGTATACCCGCAACCGCAACAAATCCGAATTTACAACATTACGAAGACGCTTCGGCGTCGTTTCGATGGGAAGACGTGGAGAAGCAGTTCAGCTGGCACGAAACCGGCAAAGTAAATATGGCTTACGAAGCGATCGACCGCCATGTACAGCAGGGCAAAGGAGGCAAGACGGCGCTTTACTACAGCGACAACGAACGGGACGAGTCTTATACGTTCGAGCAGCTCAGCAAAGGGTCGAACCGGTTTGCTAACGTGCTGCGCGGGTTGGGTCTCGGAAAGGGAGACCGCGTATTTATATTTATGCCGCGCACGCCGGAGCTCTATCTGAGCATTCTTGGAGCGCTCAAGATCGGGGCGGTGGTCGGACCGCTGTTCGAAGCGTTTATGGAGACGGCCGTTCGAGACAGGCTGCAGGACAGCGAAGCGGCCGCCATTGTAACGACTCCGTCGCTGCTGCCCCGTATCAAGCGGGAAGAGCTGCCTTCTCTTAAACATATTATCGTATTCGGGGACGGCGCGCCAGAGGGAGAAGGGATCGTCAACTACTCGGAGGCGATGGCCCAAGCTTCCGACGAGACGGAAATCGAGTGGCTCGGACGGGAAGACGGACTTATTCTTCATTATACGTCGGGTTCCACCGGAAAGCCGAAGGGCGTATTCCATGTCCAGAACGCGATGATCCAGCATAAATATACAGGTCAAATCGTGCTCGACTTGAAGGAAGACGACGTTTACTGGTGTACGGCCGATCCGGGCTGGGTGACGGGAACGTCGTACGGCATTTTCGCTCCGTGGCTGAACGGCGCGACAAACGTCGTACGGGGCGGCCGCTTTAGTCCCGGCGACTGGTACGGCGTCATCCAAAAGTACGGCGTCACCGTATGGTACAGCGCGCCGACGGCGTTCCGCATGCTGATGGGGGCGGGCGACGAGCTGACGAAGCAATTCGATTTGTCCAGCCTGCGCCATGTGCTGAGCGTCGGGGAGCCTTTAAACCCCGAAGTCGTGCGCTGGGGAATGAAGGTGTACGGCCAGCGCATTCACGATACGTGGTGGATGACGGAAACCGGCGGTCAGCTGATTTGCAACTATCCGAGCATGGATATTAAGCCAGGATCGATGGGCAAGCCGATTCCGGGCGTGAGCGCCGCGATCATCGACGACAGCGGCAACGAGCTCCCGCCGTACCGGATGGGCAACCTGGCCGTTCGGACGCCTTGGCCGTCCATGATGCGCAAAATATGGAACAACCCTGCGAAATACGAGGAATATTTCCGGCTGTCCGGCTGGTACGTATCCGGCGATTCGGCCTATATGGACGAGGACGGGTATTTCTGGTTCCAGGGACGTATCGACGATGTCATCAATACGGCAGGCGAAAGGGTCGGTCCGTTCGAGGTCGAGAGCAAGCTGGTCGAGCATCCGGCGGTGGCGGAAGCCGGGGTTATCGGCAAGCCGGATCCGCTGAGGGGAGAAATTATTAAGGCGTTTATCGCGCTTCGCGAAGGTTACGAGCCATCGGAAGAGCTGAAGAAAGAAATCTCGCAATTCGTGAAGGTCGGCTTGTCCGCGCACGCGGCTCCTAGAGAAATCGAGTTTAAGGATAAGCTTCCGAAGACGCGCAGCGGCAAAATTATGCGCCGCGTGCTGAAGGCATGGGAGCTGAACCTGCCGACGGGCGACCTGTCCACCATCGAGGATTAATACGGATTTAACGACGAAATGATGCCTAGAAACGTTAGAAGGGGCGTCCCCAGGTCTATTACGACCTGAGGGACGCCCCTTCTCTTTATGAATGGCCTGCCGGCCAACGCTTCCGTTCGTCTAACCGCCGACGGTGACGACGGCCGAAGCCTGGGATACGCCGTTCCCGTTCTCGGCCGTTACGTAATACGAGCCGGTCGCCAGCGGTGCAAGATGCTCGTAGCTCGTTTGCGAGGTCGACGCCAGCTTGACGTAATTGCCGTCGTTGTTCGCGCTGTAGTAAATGTGATATTGCGTCACTTGATCCGCAATCGCATTCGGCTGCCAGCTGATGAGCGTGCTCAGATCGGACTGTTCGGCGCTAATGCCGGCCGGCGCTGCGGGAACGGCCGTTCCGTTTCCGCCGTCACCCGGATTGCCGCCTCCGCCGATATCGTCCGGCAGGCCCGGAATGACCGGGATGTCGGGCACGGTCGGCGCACTTCCGTAAGACTTGATTTCGCTCGGCGCGGATTCTTTGCCGACAACGTCGACCGCCGTGACGTAATAGGTTGTTTTTTCCGTCCCCGAAGCTTTGATGGATAACTTGTATTCGTCGCCCAGCAGGAACGATTGGCCGAATTTCTCGTATTTGCCGTCGTTTACGGAGCGGTATACCCGGTATCCGACCACGTCCGGCGACTTGCTGTCGTTGAATACGAGGGTCAAATTGCCGTTTCCGGAATCCTGCAGCTTGATGATGCTCGGCGGCTCCGGAGCGGCGCCGTCGTCCTTCCTCGGATCGACCTTGGACGGAGCGTCGTTCGCGGCGTCCGCCGGCACGTAAATTTCCATCGGACGCCTGCTTTTGGCCGGCAGCTTCGATTGAGCTTCCCGGATTTCGTCCATCAGGGCGTCAAGCGGCTTCAGCCGTTTCACGACGACTTTTTCCCGCAGCATATCTTCCGGCGTCAGCTCGTTCGGCACGTAATTGATGCCTTCGTACGTGATATATTTCATCCGTACCAAAGCGTCGTCCTGCTTCTTCGGTATGAAATCTTTGTTGAACCAGTCGGTGACGAGCATGCCGGCTTCGCGCGTCAGCGAGGTCGGAAGAAGACCGCTGGCGCTGGAGACGGTCGCCTTTACGACGCCATCCGGCTTCGCAAATTCCTTCGTTTGGAACAGCTCCGGCTTTTGTTCCGCCAATTCGTTCATAATCAATGCCCAGATCGAGCGGGCCCTTGTCCTGCCCTCGTTGGAGAGCGCGTTGATTTGCTCCTCGTAGCCGGCCCATACGCCGAGCGTAATGTCGGGCGAGAAGCCGACGAACCAGACGTCGCCGTAGCTTTGCGTCGTACCCGTCTTGCCCGCGATCGGGATGTCCCGGTAATGCTTGAACTGCGAGACGAGCGCGTGGCCCGAGCCGGACGGGCTCGAAATGACCGTACGAAGCATATCCGTCACGAGAAATGCGGTTTGCTCCGAAAAGACTTGCTTCGGCGCCGGCTTGTGCTCGTAAATGACTTTGCCGTTCGCGTCCGTAATTTTCTCGATCATATAAGAATCGTTAAACGAGCCGCCGTTCGGAATGGCGCCGTAGGCGTTCGTCAGCTCTTCCACCGATACGCCTACGCTGAGTCCGCCGATAACGCCGGTTTGCGCATAGGAGTCTTCCGGACGCAGCGTCGTAATGCCGAGCTCCCTGGTAAATTTCCACGCTTCTTCGATAGTAACTATATCGTTGAAAATTTTGAGCGCGGGAAGGTTCATCGAGCGGTTGAGCGCTTCCCTGGCCGTTACGAGACCGGCAAATTTCCGGTTGACGTTCATCGGAATATGGAACCCTTTTTGCCCGTCCTTCATGACGATCGGCGCATCGTCGATAATGCTGGCCGGCTGAATCAGCCCTTTGTCGATGGCCGGCAAATAGGCGGCGATCGTCTTCATCGTCGAGCCGGGCTGACGAATCATTTGGGTGGCGTAGTTCATTTGCTCTTCGTAAAAGTCGCGTCCCTCCAGCATGCCGACGATGGCTCCCGTCCGGTGGTCGATCAGTACGGCGGCGATTTGCTCGAGGCCTTTCGTCTCGCTGTAAGGAGTGAAGTTGTCCGGATTGCTGCCGATCTCGCGCATGATGGAATAGACGTCCTTATCGATCGTCGTGTAGACGTGGTAGCCGCCGCGCAGCAGCTGCTCGCGCGCTTCCTCGATCTGGCCGGCGTATTCGTCCTTGCGCAAATCTTCCTTCGTCAGCTCCGGATTTGCCTGCAGCAGCAGCGTTTCGGCCGCTTGCCGCTCCGCTTCCAGCATCAGGTACGGATACGTGTTGTACGCCTTTTGGCTAGGCGGCGCGAGCGACGAGCGGATGTCGAACGCTTTCGCTTCCTCGTACTGCTCCTGCGTAATCCGGCCCGTTTCCAGCATGCGGGACAAGACGAGCTGCTGGCGCTTCATGGCGGCTTCGAACCCTTTTTCGTTGAATTGCCCCGATCCTTTAAAGGCGGTATACAGCGACGGCGCCTGAGGCAGACCGGCCAAATAAGCGGATTGCGCAATGTTGAGCTTGCTCAAATCCTCGATGCCGAATATGCCCTTGGAAGCGGCCTTGATGCCGAACACCTGATAGCCGTTCGAACCGTTGCCAAACGGCATCTTGTTCAAATAAGCGGTCAGTATTTGCGGTTTCGTCAAGTATCGCTCCATGCGAAGCGACAGAAAAATTTCTTTTATTTTGCGGCTGTCGGTCTTATCGAGACTGAGAAACACGCGCCGGGCAAGCTGCTGGGTGAGCGTGCTGCCGCCGGTCTGGGTCGATTCGTTAAGCAGCTTCTGCTTGACGGCTCGGCCCAACCCCATAATGCTGATCCCGTCATGCTCGAAAAACTCGTTATCCTCCGTCGCGAGCAGCGCGTCGATGACCGACTGCGGGATTTCCTCGTATTCAATGACGACGCGGTCCTCGTCCGTGCGCAATTGGCCGACCAGCGTGCCGTCGTTAAAGTAGACGTACCCGGTCATCGCGTATTCGTCGACTTTGCTTTCGATAACGGATTGCGGCCGAACCTCCTCGTCCTTTACAAGCGCGGCTACGTAGCCCGTAACGGCGCCTCCCGCGAGCAGACCGAAAAATATGCCGAAATAAACAATCCACTTGAACGTTAAGAATGTTACCAGTCCGAACAGCCGCCATTTGCTGTACTTTCGCGGCGACGGTTGACGCTCTTCCTGCATGATCCCTATTCCTCCTCCAAAAATAACATGACTATTATAGCATAAAACCCCAATCGATACATGCATCCATCGAATTGACTTCGCGCCAAAGCTGTGGTATAACAGCAATAATGTTCATACCATGAAAGGCTGTGAAGGGTATCAGTAGACCTGCGCAACGTCATTTCAGAGAGCCGGTGGAAGCTGCGAACCGGCATGCGCCGCAAGTCGAATTACCGCCTGGAGCCAAGCGGGGGAACCGGCCGTTAAGGCCAGAGTAGCCCGTTTCGGAGCGCCGCTCCGTTATCAAGCAACGAAGCGAGAGCCGTCAGTTCTTTTCGCCGCCGCATGGCGCAATGGCTCTAATAAGGGTGGTACCGCGAGCAAATCCTTCTCGTCCCTTTGTGGATGAAAGGATTTTTTTGCGTTCATCGATAACCGCGTTCTACAGCATTAGACGCAATTCAAGGAGGAAAAGTTGTATGGTGAAGTGGGAGCAATTATCGCCCGAGCAGCGGGCGGAAGCGGAAAAGCAGCTGGACGTCATTCGCCGCGGCGTCGTGGAAATCGTGCCGGAGGAGGACTTGAAGCAAAAGCTGGCCCATTCGGTGGCGACCGGCAAGCCGCTCAAAGTAAAGCTGGGGCTTGATCCGTCGGCTCCGGACATTCATGTCGGGCATACGGTCGTGCTGCACAAGCTCCGCCAATTCCAGCAGTTCGGACATGAAATTCAGCTGATTATCGGCGATTTTACGGGACAGATCGGCGATCCGACGGGCAAGTCGGAGACGCGCAAGCAACTGACGCCGGAGGACGTAAAGCGCAACGCGGAGACGTACCGGCAGCAAATATATAAAATTTTGGATCCGGAGCTGACGAAGCTTTACTTCAACTCCGAATGGCTCGCGCCGATGAAATTTGCAGATGTCGTCGGATTGGCCGCCAAGCTGACGGTCGCCCGCATGCTGGAGCGCGACGACTTTACGAAACGGTATACGTCGGGCATGCCGATCAGCATTCACGAGTTTTTCTATCCGCTGATGCAAGGCTACGATTCCGTCGCGCTGGAGACGGACGTTGAGCTGGGCGGCACCGACCAGAAATTCAATCTGCTGATGGGCCGGACGCTGCAGAAGGAATACGGCAAGCCTGCGCAGGTCGCGATCATGACGCCGCTGATCGAAGGACTCGACGGCGTGAACAAAATGAGCAAAAGCTTGGGCAACTACATCGGCATCGACGAGGAGCCGGCGCAAATTTACGGCAAATCGATGTCGATTCCGGACGAGCTGATGCTGAAATATTACGAGCTCGCAACCGATATCGGCAACGAGGAGCTTGCGGCTCTCAAGGCGGGCCTCGAAAGCGGCGAGACGCATCCGCGCGATGCCAAGATGCGGCTGGCGAGAACGTTCGTCCGAATGTACCACGGGGAGGAGGCGGCGCAGGAAGCGGAGCGGCATTTCGTGACGGTGTTCCAGAAGCGCGCGCTGCCCGATCAGATCGAGGAGATGGAAGTGCCGGCTTCCGAGCTCGAAGGCGGCGCCGTCAAGCTGACGAAGCTGCTCGTGGCGCTCGGCCTTCAGGCGTCCGGCAGCGAAGCGAGACGGAGCATTCAGCAGGGAGCCATTCGCATTAATGAAGAGAAATGGTCCGACCCGAATGCGGATTACGTCCCTTCCGACGGCGACGTTCTGCAGGTCGGCAAGCGGAAATTTGTCAAGCTGAAGCTGGGTTAAAAGTCCTGTTTGCAAGCCGCCTGCTTGTTTCGAGCGGCGGTTTGCTCATTTTTTAGAAACATATGTCGAAGTCGTGCGTAATAAATATCGGAAATGATAACAGGTTATGGATGACAGAAGGGGGTGAGCGGGATATGGAAACAATGTATTTGGCCTGTCTGATTGTCGGCATTCTGTACGCGGTCGTAAGCGTCATCTTCGGAGATTGGCTGAGCCAGGCGCTCGACGGCGTATTCGACTTCTTGTCGTCGGAAGGCTGGTCGTTCCTTCAGCCGATGACGCTCGTCGGCAGCATTACGGTATTCGGCGGAGCCGGTTATTTATTGACCGAATACAGCGCGCTCGGGGGATGGAGCATACTGCTGCTGGCGGCGCTGATCGCGGCCGCGGCCGGAGCGGCCGTTTACTTCTTATATGTAAGGCCGATGGAAAACAGCGAAAATTCGATCGCCTTTTCGATGCAGTCGCTGCCCGGTGCGCTGGGCGAGGTGATCGTGCCGATTCCCGGCGAAGGCTACGGGGAAGTGCTGCTGAAGGTCGGCGCCGGCGTAACGAACCAGATCGCGGCCAGCTTCGAAGGAAAGCCGATCCCCGCGCAATCCAAGGTCGTCGTTGTCGACGTGAAGGACGGCACCCTCTACGTATCCGAAATCGACCTGTAACAAACCCATTAACGAGAGAAGGGAGCAATGCAAGTGCAAGATGCCATGATCATTCCATTAATCGTAGTCGGCGTGCTGGTCGTACTCGGCCTTGCCTTCTGGGCCCGCTACAAGACGGTCAGCCCGGATGAGGCGATGCTCGTAACGGGCTCCATGCTCGGAACCCGCAATACGATGGTCGACGAGTCCGGAAGAAAGGTGAAAATTATTCGGGGCGGGGGCGCATTTATTCTCCCGATATTCCAGAAGGCCGAATTTTTGTCCCTTCTGTCTCACAAGCTGGACGTTTCGACGCCCGAGGTGTATACGGAACAGGGGGTTCCCGTCATGGCCGACGGCGTGGCGATCATTAAGATCGGCGGCGCCATCGAGGATGTGGCGACAGCGGCGGAGCAGTTTCTCGGCAAGCCGACGGAAGCGCTGAAGGGAGAGGCGCAGGAAGTGCTGGAAGGCCACCTGCGCGCCATTCTCGGTACGATGACGGTGGAGGAGGTATACCGGAACCGCGACAAATTCGCCCAGGAGGTGCAGGGCGTCGCGGCGAAGGATTTGAAAAAGATGGGCCTTCAGATCGTTTCGTTCACGATCAAGGACTTGCGCGACAAGCACGGCTATTTGGACGCGCTCGGCAAGCCGCGCATCGCGGCGGTGAAGAGAGACGCCGAGATCGCGGAAGCCGAAGCGGTGCGCGATGCCCGGATTCAGAAGGCGCTGGCCGACGAAGCCGGGATGAAGGCGGAGGTGCTGCGCGACACGAACGTGGCGGAAGCGGAGCGGGACAAGGAAATGAAGGTCGCTTCCTTCAAGCGGGACCAGGACACGGCGCGCGCCGAGGCGGACCAGGCGTATTCCATCCAGGAAGCGCGCATGAAGCAAACGGTCGTCGAAGAGCAGATGAAGGTCGAGCTCGTCCGCAAGGAGCGGGAAATCGATCTGGAGGGGAAGGAAATTCTTCGCCGCGAGAAGCAGTACGACGCCGAAGTGAAGAAGAAGGCGGATGCGGACCGTTATGCGGTGGAGCAAGCGGCCGAGGCCGAAAAGGCGAAGCGGCTGCGCGAGGCGGACGCGCTGCAATACCGGATCGAGGCCGAAGCGAAAGCCGAAGCGTCCAAAAAGCGGCTGGACGGTCTTGCCGTCGCCGAAGCGGAAAAAGCGAAAGGTACGGCGGAAGCCGAGGTTATCCGGCTGCGCGGCTTGGCGGAAGCGGAAGCGAAGGAAAAGCTGGCGGAGGCGTTCGAGAAGTTCGGCGAGGCGGCCGTATTGGACATTATCGTCAAGATGCTGCCTGAATTGGCCGGCAAAGTGGCCGAGCCGATTTCTTCCATCGACAAGCTGACCGTGGTCGATACCGGCAACGGAGAAGGCGCGGCGCGTCTGAGCAATTACGTCACGTCGCTCATGGCTACCGCACCGGAAATGCTGAAGGACGTCTCCGGCATCGACGTCAACGGATTGATTCGAGGCTTAACTTCGAAGGTGACCGCACCCGCCGGACAACCGCGCGCGCTGTCCGCAGCGGCCGAGCCGGTCAAACCGGCCGGACCGTTCGGATCGCAGGAATCCTAGACTCCATAAAAGAAAGGGCGTTCCGGAGCATAAGCTTCGGAACGCCCTTTTTGGACTGCGTATCGATTGAAAATTAACGGCTGTAGAACTCGACGATTTGCTTCTCGTCGATTTCTTGCGAAAGCTCGGAACGGTCAGGCAAACGAACGTATTTGCCTTCCATTGCGGCTTCGTTAAATTCCAAATAGTTCGGAAGGTGATGACGGCCCTCCACAGCTTCTTTGACGGATTTCAGGGAACGGCTGCGCTCGCGCAGTCCGATCACGTCGCCGATGGAAACCGTGTAGGAAGCGATGTCGACCTTTTTGCCGTTGACCGTCACATGCCCGTGGGATACGAGCTGACGGGCGCCTGCGCGGGAATTGGCGAAAGCAAGGCGGTAAACGAGGTTGTCCAGGCGGCTTTCCAGCAGCGCCATGAAGTTTTCGCCCGCTTTACCTTTCATCTTGGCCGCTCTGTCGTACAGGTTGCGGAATTGCTTCTCGCCCAAGCCGTACATATGGCGCAGCTTTTGCTTCTCCATCAATTGCAGGCCGTAGCCGCTCACTTTGCGGCGTTGGTTAGGGCCGTGCTGTCCCGGAGGGAAAGGTCTCTTAAGATCTTTGCCGTTGCCGCTCAAGGAAATGCCGAGGCGGCGGCTAAGTTTGAATTTGGGTCCTGTATAACGTGCCATTCGTCGAATTAACTCCTTCATCAAATTAAGTTTGAGAATGGGGTTGTGTTTCGGGGAGAACACCGGCGTTCAGACGAATGTCCGACTCTGATGAACAGTTCAGCCGCTGGCTCATCAGCAGTGCGCTCCTGAGGGTGACACAAAACCGTACGCCCATGATTTCAACAATTAATATTATAGGAGAATCGCAAGAAAAGTCAAGGAAGCATCGCGTTCAATTTCGTTGCGACATGGGACGTTGTCCCGAAATATTGGGCAAATAGACCAAAAAGCGCCTAAAGTCCTATAAATTATGGGAGGGATAGTGCAAATTTCTTAAAAATAAAGTATGATGATAACTATGAAAAGTTATTTTCCTGCTGTCAAGGGAAAGGATCGTGTGTGGGACATGGTAGATCGAACGACGGACGACGCCAAATCTCATATCTGGTTTGCCGACGAAGACATACGCGACGCGGACGAGCCCTATTTGCCGTCCTTACTGAAGGAGGGCTTCCGGCAATGGCTTGGCGAAGCGTCCGAGCTGCCCTTGTTCGGAGGCGGCAAGTTTGCGATATTCGACAAAGGCGGGCGCTGCCATGCGGCGGCGATCGACGGCAGGCCGGAACCGCCGGACGGGCTGGACTTCGGCTATGCGGCCGGCCTGCTGGAGGAGGCGGCCGCCGGCCATGCCGCGCGAACGGAACAGACGCCCGGCGGTCCGGCGGCCGCGGTTCCGATCCGCAGGCGGAAGGACGGGCAGACGTTCGCCGTGCTGCTGTACGAAGCGCAGGAAGGACAGCTCCCCGGACCGTCCGAGCTGCAGGCTTGCGCGCTTCATTTCCGCAGCTGCTTCTACCGGAGCTTCGAGCAGACGTACGTAAAGGACATTTTGGCGCACCAGCAGCGCTCGGACAGAGAAGCGAGCCGCCGGGACGCCTTGTTTTTGTCCGCCAAGCGGCTTTACGACCAATTCGACGTCACGTCGGTTATTTCGGAAATGCTTCGCAGCCTGGAACAGCTGTATCCAAGCTCGGAAGTGTTCGTTTATTTGTCGCAGGATTACGTGGACGGCGATCCGAGGGTGAAGCCGCTCGTCTTCAAAAATACGGCCCACGATATCGTCGCGCAAGCTTTCCTGGACGGAAAGCCGGCAACGGAGCAGGACCGCGGCGGCGTGATCCGGCTGGCGGTGCCGTTGACCGGCAAGCAGGCGGCCTACGGCGTATTGTGCATCTCCATCGGCCGCGACCGCTGGGACGAATCGGATCTGCCCGCTTTTTTGCTGCTGGCGGACACGGCGGGCTCCGCCTTCGAGAATGCGAAGCTGTACGAACAGTCCAATCTTCTGATCAACGAGCTCAGGCTGATCAACGAGATGACCAAGCGGCTGAACCAGTCGCTGCGGCTGAAGGAAATTTTTCAGTTCGCGACGAGCGAGCTTCTGTCGATCTTCGACGCCGACTATTGCTGCGTCCTTCAGTTGGACAAAGAGAAGGCCCAGTTTGCGGTCAAGTCCAGCAACATCCCGGCAATGGCAAGCGAGAAGTTTTCGCCCGAATACGGCTTCTGCGGCATCGTTTACCGGACCAAAGAACCGCTTATTATATCCGATTATTGGAACACGCGCGTCGTCAGCTCCAAGCTGATGGACAATACGGGCTCGAGATCGCTGATTGCGGCGCCGATATTCGTCGAAGGGGAAGTAGAGGGCGTCATTCTCGTCACCCACAAAATTCCGAATTTTTTCTCTTACGACAATTACAAGCTGCTGCAGGTCATGAGCACGCACATCGGGTTGGCCGTAACGAACGCCTCCCTGCACGCCGCCGTTCGTCGGATGGTCATTACGGACACGTTGACGGGCCTTCACGCCCGCCATTATTTGAACGAGCAAATTCAGAGCCGGCAGCGCAAAGATCAGTTCGGTTCGCTTATTCTGGTCGACATCGACCATTTCAAGACGATCAACGACACGTTCGGCCATCAGGTCGGGGATCAAATCTTGATCCAGGTGAGCGGCATTATATCGGCCGCCATTCGGCAGGGCGATATTGCGGCACGGTGGGGAGGCGAGGAGCTGGCGGTTTATTTGCCCGGCATCCGGACGGACCAGGCTTTGCGCATCGCAGAACGAATCAGGGAGCATGTCGCCCGGGAAACGAATCCGAAGGTGACTGTCTCCTGCGGCGTGTCGGAATGGACGTCCGACAACGACAAAATCAGCGTCGAATCGTTATTCTATCGCGCCGACATGGCGCTGTACGAAGCGAAGAACAGCGGCCGAAACTGCATTATGATCGGCAATTAGGGACATCCGAAAGGATGTCTCTTTTTGCATGCTGAAAGTATACGGTTCGTATAAGGATTGCCGCTTTATGGGAGGATAGAGGGGAGGCGCCTTGCGATCAGCGCGCTTTAGTATAAGGGAAGGTGTGATCGAATCGTGAATGGGAACCGGCTTGGAAGGCTCGCGCTGGCGGTGTTGGCGGCGTTCTGGCTCGGAGGATGCGGAGCGTCGGACGGGCGTTCTCCCGAGCAGCTGCTCACCTTGTCGTATTCGGGGCTTGCCGCGATGGATCAATACGTCTTTACGGGATCGACAAGCATGGGGATGGAAGGCGGAGTGACGTTCAAGCCCCGGACGTTCGAAGGGAAGGTCGTCAATCACAAGCCGCTGACCGTTCAGGCGGAGGAGCAGTCGGCCTATGGCTGGAGCCCGATCCAGACGCTGGAAATGCTGAGCAAACATAATCGCGGCGTGACGGCGGTACGGCCGGAACGCGGGGCGGCGACGGAAACGGTCACATTGAGAACGGCGGCCGACGAAACGGAGGCCAAGAGGCTATGGGAGGAGCGGCTGAGCCAAGAGATGGACGCCATAGCCGCCAGTTTGCCGCAAGGCAGCGCCGATGCGATCGACCGGTGGAAAAGCGAGCTTGACCGCTCGCGCAAGCAGCTGGACGCCATGCTGAAGACGCTGAAGGTCGACTCGCAATACGAGATCGTCATCGATCCCGACAAGCTGCTGCCGCTGAAGATGGACGAGACGACGCGGTTTACGTATAGCCGCGGCGGCCGCGAAGTGCGGGAAATCCGGCAAACGTCCGTACGGTTCGGACAATTTAACGGAGACGCCGCGAATCCGGTGCAATAACGAACGTTTCATGGTACGATGTGGATGTGGAAGGTACGGCCCAAAGCAACAAGCGATTCACGAGAGCATGAGCAAAGGAGTGGCGACAAATGCGGGATCCGAGACTGCAGAAGCTGGCGCAAAACCTTGTAAGGTATTCCATCGACGTTCAGCCGGGAGAAAACGTATTGATCGATATGATCGGTTCCGAGCTGGAATTGGCGAAATGTTTGGTGGAGGAGGTGGCGGCGCGCGGCGGCCGGCCGTTTCTCGAGCTTAGCGACCGGTCGGTTCTAAGAACGCAGCTGAAGCACGCGACCAGAGAAGGGATCGAGCTGTGGGCGAAGCTGGATCTGGAGCGCATGAAGCAAATGCAAGGCTACATTGCGGTCCGGTCCGGCAGCAACGTCAACGAGCTCGCGGACGTTCCCGACGCGCAGATGAGGCTTTACGAGCAGATCTATCGCAATCCTGTACATATGGAGCAGCGCGTCAAAAAAACGAAATGGGTCATTTTGCGGTATCCGAATCCGTCCATGGCCCAGCTTGCCAAGATGAGCACGGAAGCGTTCGAGGATTTTTATTTCGACGTGTGCAACCTGGACTATTCCAAGATGGAACGGGCGATGGAGCCGCTGCAGGAGCTGATGGTCCGCACCGACAAGGTGCGCATCGTGTCCCCAGGCACTGACCTTACGTTCTCGATAAAGGGCATCGGCGCCAAAAAATGCTCCGGGCACCGCAACATCCCCGACGGTGAAGTATTCAGCGCGCCCGTGCGCGATTCCGTGCAAGGAACGATTACGTACAACGCGCCGAGCGTATACTCCGGCGTGACGTTTCAGAACGTGTCCTTCACCTTTCAAGACGGCAAAATTGTGCATGCGGAAAGCAACGACAACGCGCGCCTGAACGAAATTTTGGACATGGACGAAGGAGCGCGCTATATCGGGGAATTCGCCATCGGATTCAACCCGCATATTTTGCATCCGATGAACGATATTTTGTTCGACGAAAAAATTGCGGGCAGCCTTCATTTTACGCCGGGGCAGGCCTATGAGGAAACGGACAACGGCAACCGGTCGTCCGTCCATTGGGATCTGGTGCTGATCCAGCGCCCGGAATACGGCGGCGGCGAAATCTACTTCGACGACGTGCTGATCCGCAAAGACGGACGATTTGTCGTTCCCGAGCTGGAGCCGCTCAATCCGGAAAACTTGAAATAATTGCTAATGAAGCGTTTTTTTCACCAACCCTCTTGATGGATGATTCGATTCACGGTATCATGTTGTCAAAGGTAAGCTTTACTAATATGTTTGGAGGGATCTCCCATGTCCAATAACGCAGCGATTGTAGAAATTTCGCAAACGGCTAGCAAATTTACTTCATCCATCGTTCTTCAAGCCGAAAGCAAATATATCGATGTCAAGAGCATCCTCGGACTGTTCACGACGCTGGTGGGAGGTCACGCGTACGAGCTGCATGTTCACGGACCGGACGCCGACGAAGCGAAAAAAGCGATGGCCGAAGTGTTTGCCAAGCACGGCCTGAACGTAACGGTCATCACGGACTAAATTATGCGATGTGTTGCAGGTTTCAAGCGTCCCTTTCGAAGCGGAAGGGGCGCTTAACTGTTTTGTCCTTGTGCATTCCCCGTTTTTCGTCTAATATAAAAGGTATAGAAGTTGGCGGTATGCGCACAGGGGGGATCGAAATGTCTGCACCGGAGTTAACCGAACTGCTGCATGAACGAGCGATTCGTCTTCTGCAGGAAGACGCTAATAAGATAGAAAAGCTGATCGAAGTCCAAATGGAAAATTTGACGACGCGTCAATGTCCGTTGTATGAAGAAGTGTTGGACACCCAAATGTACGGTTTTTCCCGTGAAGTCGATTTCGCCGTCAGGGCGGGATTGGTTTCCGAATCCGCCGGCAAGGATATGATGAGCCGTCTGGAGAGAAATTTGGCCGTGCTGTACGAAGCTTTGGACCGTAAAGGCAGATCCTGACCAGGGTCTGCTTTTTTTAACCTAGAAGCAATTATAGTTTCACCTTATACCGAGCTTATCTGTCAACGCGAAACGTAAGCTGCGTCTCCTAAGTAAGGCGCCAGCCGTTTACGCTTGGTTTGCCGTCCGGCTCGCCGGGCGGCGGACTGCCGCTTCGGACCGCGCCTTGCTTCGGGGCGAAAGTTCCATTACAATAAACATATATGGCAAATTGAGGAGTGGATGACATGACCCAAGACCAAACTGGAATCATCCGTATTTCTGACGACGTAGTAGCTACAATTGCGGGACTTGCGGCACTCGAGACGCCAGGAATCGCGGCAATGTCGGGCGGCATATCCGAAGGGCTTGCCAAACGTCTTAGCGGCAAAAACGTGCAAAAAGGCGTATCCGTGGAAGTCGGTCAGCTGGAAGCGGCCATCGACCTGCGAATCATCGTGCATTACGGCATTCCGATTCAGGAAGTATGCAAGCAGCTGCAGCTGAACGTGCGCGAATCGGTAGAAAATATGACCGGACTTCAAGTCGTGGAAGTGAACGTGAAGGTGGAAGGCGTCGCTTTCAAGGAAGATGAGCCGGAAGAGCCGCAGCAAAGATTGAAGTAAAGCGCAGCAGCGCGCAAATACATACGGCGCGCCTCCATGACGGAGGCGCGCCGTTTTTGATTCGCTTATTTATTTGTAATGACCGCAAGTCTGTTCTTCGCCGGTTGTTCCGGCAATTCCGTTCGATTGTATTCCCTTGAAATGCTAAGCAATACCCCCATGGACATCAAGGTGGCAAGCAGCGAAGAACCGCCGTAGCTGATAAACGGAAGGGTCACGCCCGTAAGCGGGATGGTGCCCGTCACGCCGCCGACGTTAATGAACGTCTGGACGGCCAGCAAGCCGATGATGCCGACGCCGACGACCGTGCCGTAGTGATCCGGGCAACGCAGCGCCACAATCAGGCCGCGCCACAAGAAGGCCAGGTAAAACAGCAGAAAGATGGTGCTGCCGATAAACCCGAACTCCTCGCCGATAATCGAAAAGATAAAGTCATTGTATGGATATTGGAGATAATGCAGCTTCTGCACGCTTTCGCCGAAGCCGGCTCCGGACAATCCGCCGTGACCGAGCGCCTGCAGCGAGGAAACGAGCTGCCAGGCATCGTTCTGCGCATAAGCCATCGGATCGGCAAATGACGTAAATCGCTTGATCCGGTACTCCCAAGCTCCAGGCTTGATGAGATACGCTACGGATACGATCGGAATGAGGACCAGGATGCCGACGGTCAGCGACAGGAAAACTTGCTTCAAATTGGCCCCGCCCGCCATAATCATAACGGTGGCGCTCGCGGCGATGACCAGGCAGGAGCCCAGATCGGGCTGCAGCATAATCAGGCCGCAAACGAAACAAACGATAATGATGACGGGAAGCAATCCTTTCTTGAAATCGCGGAACTTTTCTCCCTTCTTGGAGATAAGCGCCCCGAGGTACAATATAAGCGCCAGCTTGGCCGGCTCGGTCGGCTGGATACCGAGCGAGCCGACGCCGAACCAGCTTCGCGCGCCGTTGAGCTGCACGCCGATGAACGGGACGAGCACCAGCATGATTACGACGGGAATAAAAAACAAGATGAATCCCCGCTTGAACACCTGATATCGCATGTTCATCATGACGAGCATCATAAAAACGCCGAGACCGGCAAACAGCAGCTGGCGCTTCGTGAAGTACAGCGCGTCGTTGCCCAGCTTGTCCGAAACTACGCCTATGCCGGAGCTTGCGCTGAATACCATCACGATTCCAAAGCCTACGAGCAGCAGCGTCATGATGAGAAGCAGAAAGTCCGGCCTTCCCCGACTGCCGTTCTGAGCAGCTTTCATGGCGAGCCCGCTAAGCGATCATTTTTTTGAGCTGTTCGAGTCTTTGAGTGGCCGTGTCCAATATATGCTTCGGAATCGGGGATTCGTAATCCAGCCCGTGAGGGAACGTCGCCCGGCCGATATAGACCGCTTCCACGACAAGAACGGTGTGAGGGTTTTCCAGCTTGCCCTCGACCGCTCTCGTATTGATGCGGAGGTAGTAGGTGGAGCCGCTTGTGCGGTCTTCCAGCTTCAAGTCGTATGTAGCGCGATAATATTCCCACTGCCAACGAACGAATCCGACCTTTTCCGCCGACTCGTCGAGATGGTGAAGTTCGCTTTGCAATCCGTTCAGTCCGGAGTTTTCAATAATCATTTTATTTCCTCCCACATTCTCAAGACATAGTTGTACATTCTTTACTCATGATAGTATGTTTCCCCAGTCTGCGCAACCCTTACTCCCGCCCGGCACGCCCCGTGCCGGAACATGTTCGCGAATCCGTCACAGCTCCCGTCTCAGCCATGATGCTTCCTATATAGCGCCTGGTTCTGTTAAACTATAACTTAACACGCTAATGCGGATTACGGGGAGGAGTTATCGTCATGAACAACGATTATGTAAGTGAAACGCTCCGGCAGCTGTACCCGCAAATGGTTGCCTGGCGCAGACATCTTCATCAGCATCCCGAATTGTCGTTTCAGGAAAAGGAAACGTCGCGGTGGATCGCGGAGCGGCTCGACGGCATGAATTGCCGCGTCGACAGGGGCGTCGGCGGCTACGGCGTCGTAGCGACGTTCCAGGGCCGCAAGCCCGGTCCGGCCGTGGCCCTCAGGGCCGACATGGATGCGCTGCCGATTCAGGATATGAAAACATGCGAATATGCGTCAAAAGTTCCCAACGTGATGCATGCGTGCGGGCATGACGGGCATACGGCCGCGCTGCTGGCGGCGGCGTCCTATTACGACGGCTGCCTGGACAGCCTGGCGGGAGAGCGGCGGCTGATCTTTCAGCCGGCCGAAGAAACGACGCCCGGAGGCGCGGTGCAAATGATTCGAGCGGGAGCGATGGAAGGGATCGACGCCGTCTACGGCGTCCATTTGTGGTCGCCGCTTCCTTACGGCCAAGCTTCTTCGAGACCGGGCGCGTTTATGAGCGCCGCCGATGAGTTTACGCTGGAAATCAAGGGCAAGGGCGGCCACGGCGGACTTCCTCACCAATCCGTCGACACGATTGTCGCCGGCGCGGCGATCGTGCAGGCTGTGCAATCGATCGTGAGCCGCAGCGTCAATCCGCTTCAGCCTGCGGTGGTGACGATCGGCTCGTTCCAGGCCGGTTCTACCAATAATGTAATTGCCGAGACATGCGTGATGAAAGGAACGGTCCGTTCCTTCGACGAGGCGACGAGGAAGCTGATGCTGGAGAAGCTGGAAGCGATCGTTCGCCATACCTGCGCGCAGTTTGGCGCGGATTGCGATTATCAGCTTCGGCCGGGTTATCCGCCCGTCGTAAACGATGTAACGGAAGCGGCCCGCTTTGTGGAAGTGGCGTCGTCGATTTTTGGCGCGGAGCATACGCTGTTGTCCGAGCCGCTGACGGTGGCGGAAGATTTTGCATATTATTTGCAGCGCGCGCCGGGCTGCTTTATGTTCGTCGGGGCCGGCAATCCCGCCTGCGGCGCCGTCCATTCCCATCATCATCCGTTGTTCGATATCGATGAGCGGTCGATGCTTCATGCGGCGAGACTGCTAATCGGAATGGCCGAGCATTATGCGGCTTCCCGGCAGTCGGCGTGACGGCCGGGAAACGGCTCGGGAGGAGCCGTTATTCGTCCTCCCAGACGGCCACGAGCTCGCTGAGCTCGTTGTAAAGCTCGGCCGGATCGGCCTCCGTGTTGTTCCACACATTGCTGGCTTCCCATATGAGGACGGTATCCTCGTCCTGTTCGTCCATCGCTTCCGTCCCCGAATAGACGAGCAGCGTACCGTTCGCCGGCAGCGTCACCCGGTCGAACGTATAGGTCTGGTTGCCCCGCACGCTGACGAGCTTCCAGCCGTCCATCCGGATCGGGCTGGACGTCAGGTTGGCGATGGTCACCAGTTCTCCGCGCTTGTCGACCGTCAGTGAAATTTGTCCTTCCTGCTGCGCTTTTTTGACCGGCACTTCGGCGTGGCTCGCTTCTTTGCCCGAGCTCCACAACCCGACTTTGTTCTGCTTCGCTTGCTGCTCCAGTTGTTTGTAAACGTTTTCCATCTTCACGTTCGGTTCGACGATCAGCACTTTGGCAAGACCTTCCGTCAGCAGCAGCTCGTTCAAGATCCGGCCGTCCCGCAGCTCCACCACCGCCAGCGTCCGTTCGTACTTGTCCAGCAGCTCCTTGTCGAACGTGAGCCGCACTTCTCCCGACTCCTTCAGCAGCTTCTCGGTAAAGGCCGACGCCTCCGGGCCGTACGCCTCCACGGGCGCATTCGGTTTTTTGGTCTCGGGCGTATCGATATAGAGCAGTCGAATCGTTTTGTTTTCGTTTCCGACCTGTATTTTGAACGTGTCGCCGTCTACATATCCGGTCACAGGATACCATGTATTCGCTTTTGGCGTGCTGTCGGTCACAGCTGAGCAGCCGGCCAGCGCGACGAGCAGCAGCAGAAGTAAATATCGAAGCATTCTTCTCATAGATGTTGCAGCCTCCAGCTTGGGTTAGTATCCATACGATAAAAAAAGTCCTTCCAAACTATTATACCATAATTCGATTATAGTTCGAAGTGCCAAGACGGCAGGGATAAAATCCGCCTCTTTCTTTCATACTGACAAGAGAGAACATAATATCGGGAGGCTACCAACGGTGAAGAGCAACGGACAAGGCGCGTTGATCATACAATCCGATTTGACGGTGCTGCTGGATGAACGCATGCCGCTCGCCGAACAGGCCAGGGAGCTGCTGCTGGCCTGCGCGGACGCCGTCAAGCGGGCCGGCGTCATCCATACGTACCGGATCACGCCAATGACGGTTTGGAACGCGCTGAGCAGCGGCATGAACATCAGCCGAATTGTGGACGGGCTTGCCGGGCATGCCAGGCACGAAGTGCCGGTCAAGGCGGCGGCGGCGCTCCGGCTGTGGGCGGAGCGGTACGGCAGCCTGAAGCTCGTGTCGCGGGGCGAGAAGCTGATCGTGCAGGGCGAAGAGGGGCTGCTGGAACGGCTGTCGGCGCAGCCGGCCGTCCGGGGCTGGATGAAGGACGGCGCAACGGACGGAGAGCGGGAACTGCTTCCCTCGTTTCGCGGCGCGTTCAAGCAAGAGCTGGCGAGACAAGGGTATCCGGTGCTCGATCAGGCCGGCTATCACGAGGGGGAAGCGCTGACCGTTAGCTTGAAACCGAAGTCGGCCGGGGGCGGCGCATTTGCCCTTAGAGACTATCAGAGGGAAGCGGTGGACCGGTTCGTCCGCAGCGGCGGCGTGCAAGGCGGGAGCGGCGTCGTCGTGCTGCCTTGCGGCACGGGCAAAACGGTCGTCGGCATCGCGGCGCTGGCCGAGCTGGGAACGGCCGCGCTGGTCTTGACGCCGAACGAAACGTCCGCCCGGCAATGGCGTTCGGAATTGCTGGACAAGACTACGCTGGACGAAGGACAAATCGGCATTTATTGCGGTTCACGCAGGGAGGTTCGCCCGGTCACGATCGCGACCTACAATTTGATGACGCGTCGCAGGACGGATACGGAAGATTACCCTCACATGAAGCTGTTCTCGGAACGCGATTGGGGGCTGATCGTCTACGACGAGGTGCAGCTGCTGCCGGCCCCCGTATTCCGGATGACGGCCACGCTGCAGGCGACCCGAAGGTTGGGGCTGACCGCCACGCTCGTCAGGGAAGACGGCTGCGCGGAGGACGTCTATTCCTTGATCGGCCCCAAGCTGTACGACATGAACTGGCGAACCGCCGAGGAGCAGCACTATATTTCGTCCGTGCGTTGCGCCGAAATCCGGCTGCCGCTTCACGGCGCGGAAGCCGCGAAATACGAAAGCTCCGGCCCGCGGACGAAGCTGCGGATCGCCGCGGAAAATCCGTCCAAGCTCGCGGTCGCGGAGCAACTGCTCGAACGGCACAAAGGAAAGCCTGCGCTTGTCATCGGCCAATATTTGAACCAGCTGAACGAAGCGGCCCGCCGCCTGAACGCGCCACTGCTGACGGGCGAAGTGCCGCAGCCGGAGCGGCAGCGGCTGTACGAGCGGTTCAAATCGGGCGAAATCGGCGTCATCGTCGTTTCCAAGGTGGCGAATCTGGCCGTCGATTTGCCGGATGCCGCCGTCGCCATTCAGCTCTCCGGCAGCTTCGGCTCGCGGCAGGAGGAGGCTCAGCGGATCGGCCGGCTGCTCAGGCCGAAGCGGGGAAGCAACGAAGCCTGGTTTTATTCGCTGGTAACCGACGGCACGAAAGAAACGGAATTCGCCCTCAAGCGCCAAATGTTTATGCTGGAGCAAGGATACCGCTACGAGCTGCTGCGCGGAGCCGAAGGCGGCGCCGCAAGCCGGGACGAAGGAGAGGGAGTCCGATGAAGTGGCGGCTGTGGCAGGCGCCGTTATCCGGCGAACGGCTTCGGGCGTTTGAAGCGAATCCGGCATGGCGCGCCTCCTTGCCGGCCGGCGCAGGCTGGACTGACGCCGCGCGGCGGCTTCCGGCGGTCCGGCGTGCCTATGCCGCTCTCCCGTCCTGCGCGGCCGCCGCATTGCGGGCGCATCTGCTTCTGTTTGCGGCGCAGCCTGCGGAGGAGGAGCGGCTGCTCGCCGCGCTCGTCCGCTCCACGCCGCTCACCGGCGCCGAGTGCCGGCTCGGCCTGGAGGCGCTGCGGCAAGCGGGCGCGCTGTTTGCGCTGCGCCGCTTCTCAGGAGAGCGGCTGTGGTGCATGCCGCTTGAAACGTTCGAATGCTGGCTGCAGGCGGCCTTTCCCGGCGAGCCCGGCCGGCCGGGCGAGACGCTG
>Ga0065721_10048777_pt1 | contig 88780 bp, 79 predicted proteins | sample Mesricmetagenome_FD_59108 | JGI IMG/M metagenome (GOLD analysis project Ga0065721, IMG submission 59108) | Mesophilic microbial community from rice straw/compost enrichment Sample: eDNA_1 v2 (version 2) | ecosystem: Engineered > Solid waste > Grass > Composting > Bioreactor | place: USA: Davis... | reverse complement strand
CGCTCAACGGCGCGGAGGCGGCTGCGCCCGAGACGGACGCCGCGCCGGCCCCCGCCGCCGCGCCGGAGCCGCAGACGCCGCCGCGCCGCTTTTGGTGAGCTCGGTCAGAACCTGAAGTTCAACCCGACCAGGGGGCCGCTGAACGAGGCGTCGTAGTCGAGGAAGTTCCCTTCCCACTCCGCCGAGTAGTAGCGGTATCCGGCCTGCGCCGTGATGGTCGGGTTGAAGCGCCAGGTCAGATAGCCCTGCAATTCGTAGAGCTCGTCGGAGTCGCCTGAAAAGCCGCCATAGGTGGCCAGGCCCTTGACGCCGAAGTGTTCGCCGAAACGCGTCTCCCCGCGAACGCCGATGATTGGATCCCATAGGTCGCGCTTGGCGCTGCCCGCGGCCGAGCCGATACGGGTCACGACCGTGGCCGTGCCCTTGGCCCGCAGATAGTGGGCTCCGGCCATCAGGTCGATGCGGGAGGTCTCACTGTCATAGGCGCGCCAGTAGCCCATCAGCATCGCCTTGGTGCCTGAGACCTTCAGCCCGCCGTCGATCGCGGGGAGGGAGCCGACCGTGATGTCGTTGTCGGTCTTGATCTCGTAATAGGAGATGTCTCCGAACAGGCCGAAACGGCCGTAGGCGACGTCGGCCGAGCCTGTGAAGACGCCGGAAAGCTTCACGTCCTCGAACTCGGCGTTGATCCGCGGGAAGTCGATCCCGCCGCCACCGCCGCCGCCGCCCCGGTTGCCGATGACGGTGACGTCCCCCTTGGGGAAGGCCAGCCAGACATAGGGCGTCAGGTTGACTTCCCATTCCTGGGCGCTCGCCGGGCGCGCGGTTGCAGCGCTCAGGATCGCCAGAAGCAGCCCGATGGCGCGCAGCATGACTCGTACCTCCGCATCGAGGCGTGAATCTGCACGCAAATTGCGGCCGCCGCCCTCAGGCGGAATCCCCATGCGCCCCGACAGGACCCACCTATTCGACGGGCTTCCTCAAATAGGCGTCCTGATCCAGCTCGCCTTCCCATTTGGCGACGGTGACGACCGTCGAGAGGTCGCTGGTGGCGCTGGTGATGGTGCGGGTCATGTCCAGCAGCCGGTCGAAGGGCAGGATGAATCCGACCACCAGGGCGGTTTGCTCGGCGCCTAAGCCGATCACCTGTAGCACCGCCGCCAGCATGAAGAGCGAGGCCGACGGTACGGGCGCGGTGCCCAGGGCCACGACGGTCGTGGTCAGGGCCAGCATGACGTACTGGGCGAAGTGCAGGTCCACCCCGAACGCCTGGGCCGAGAGCACGGCCAGCAGGGCCACATAGAGCGCAGTCCCATCCATGCTGAGGGTCACGCCCAGGGGGAGGGCGGTGGAGACGACGGCGTGGCTGACGCCCAGGTTCTTTTCCGCCACGCGCATGGCGACCGGCAGGGTCGCGGCGCTGGAGGAGGTGGAGAAGGCGATCGCCACCACGTCGGTGATGTCGCGGAAGAAAGGCAGGATCGGCATCCGCGCAACCAGCCGGACCAGGCCGCCATGGATGATCAGTGTCTGGAAGGCGCAGCCGAGCACCAGGGCGGCCGCCAGCTTGAGCACATGCACGAAGGCGCTCGGGCCCGTCGTCCCCATCACCCAGGCGACGAGGGCGAAGACGCCGAAGGGCGCCACCTCCATCACGAAGCGGACGATCTGCAGCATGATGTCCGCGCCCATCTGGAATAGCCGGCCGACCGGTTCGGCGCGCGGTGCGATGGTCAAGATGCCCAGGCCCACCATGATGCCGAAGAAGATGATCGACTGGACGTTCCCCTCCGCCAGGGCGCCGATCGGGTTGGTGGGAATGATGCTGACCAGGTGTTCGCCCAGGCTCGGCGGCGCCTTGGCGATGACCTGCGGGGTCGCCCCGACAAGGCTCATCCCCACGCCCGGCTGGAAGATCGTGCCCATGGCGAGGCCGACCGACACCGCGATGACCGTAAGGCCGAGATAGAGGGCGAGGGTCTTGACGCCGATCGAGCCCAGCCGGCGCGGATCGCCCATGCTGGCGATGCCCGAGACGATGGAGAAGAAGACCAGCGGGGCCACCACCATCCGGATCAGGCGGATGAAGATATCCCCCATCCACTTGATCTGGATGGCCGCCTCGCCCAGCAGCGTGCCGACGATCGCGCCCAGCACCAGGGCCAGCAGGACACGCTTCCACAGCACCACGTCGAACCAGTACCGACGGATGAGGCTTCTTTGGGAGGCTCGCGCCGCGGGCGTCTGCACGTCTTCGTCGGTCGCCATCAATTGTCCTTACGCTGCGGCGATATCCGGCCGGTCTCCGACCATAGGGGCGCGGGCCAGGGAAGCCAGCGCCTCCCTGGCCCGCAGGTCAGCTCAGCCGCACGAGCCGGCGGTCGGGGTGCGCAGGACGCGCTTGCCCGCCAGCTCGCTGGTCGGCTTGCCGTCGCGGACGACGAACTTGCCGTTGACCAGCACCTGCTCGGCGCCCACCGAAAGGACCTCGGGCTCCACATAGGTCGCCTTGGGCGCGTAGGTCTGCGGATCGAAGACCACGACGTCGGCGTGATAGCCGGGCTTCAAATAGCCGCGGCCCGTTAGGCCGAAGGTGTCGGCGGTCAAGCCTGAACTGCGATGGATGAAGTCGGTCAGGCTGATGGTCTTCTCGGCCTTGACGTACTTGGCGTACTTCTCGGCGAAGCTGCCGTATTTCCGCGGGTGCCCTTCCGAACCGTCGGATGACGTCATCACCCAGGGCTGCTTCATGAAGGCTTTCACGTCGGCCTCGCTCTGGTTGAACGAGGCGATGCTGGAGCCGCCCTGCTGCAGAATCCGCACGGCCGCCTCGATGGGGTCGACCTTCCACTGCGTCGCGACCTGCTCCAGGGTCTTGCCGTGGACCGCCGTCACCGGTCCGGCGGTCAGCAGGATGGAGGAGGCGCCGCCGCGACGTCGCAGGTTCTCCTTCATCTCGGCGCGGATCTTGGGGCCGAGGGTGGGATCGGCCAGGCGCTTCAGGGTGGCCTCTTCGCCATCGACCTGCGCCCAGCGCGGGAGCAGGGAGGCGCCGACGCTCGATCCGGACGCGAGCCAGGGATACTGGTCGGCCGTGACCTTGAGGCCAGAGGCGCGCGCCTGTTCGACCATCTTGATGACGTCCGCCGATTGGCCATGGACATCGACGCCGAGCGCCTTGATGTGCGCCACGTGGACGGGGATGTTTGCGCCCTTGCCGATGTCGAACACCTCCTGGATCGCGCCCTTCAGGCCGATCGTGTAGGAGGACTCGTCGCGGATATGGGAGTCGTAGGAGCCGCCGCGCTTGGCCGCTTCCTTGGCCAGTTCGATGACCTCGGCCGTCTTGGCGTAGCTCTGCGGCGGGTAAAAGAGGCCGGTCGATAGGCCGACCGCGCCTTCGCACATGGCGCCGGCGACGAGGCTCTTCATCTTGTCGAGCTCGGCGGCGTTCGGCGCGCGGTCCGATTGGCCAAGCACCATCGCACGCACCGCCCCGAAGCCGACCCAGGAGACGGCGTTGGTGCCGATGCCTTCCGCCTCCATCTTGTCGAAGGTCGCCTTCACGTCGGGGCGGCCGCCGCCGTCGCTGCCGACGAAGACCGTCGTAACCCCCTGCATGGCGGCGGCGAGATTGCGCCGGGTCCCCGCGTCGGAAGAGGTCAGGTCCTCGAAATAGTGGGTGTGGGGATCGATGAAGCCCGGCGCCACGATCTTGCCGCGTGCGTCGATGGTCGTCGTGGCGGTCACCTTGGCCTGGGCCGCGTCGCCGACGAAGGCGATCTTGCCATCCTTGACGCCGATGTCGGCCGAGACACCCGGACCTTCGCCGCCGTCATAGACGGTCCCGCCGCTGATCAGCACGTCCACGGACTGCTGCGCCTGGGCCAGGCCGAAGATGCTGACCGAAGCCAGCAGGGCGCTCGCGCCGATCGCAGCGGCGCGTTTGGACGTCATCATCGAGTCTCTCCCCCAAAACCGGCGCGGCGCGCCGAGTGAACTTTCAGCCCGTCGTCGCGGGTCGCCAAGCGCCAAGACCTGTCAGAGACTTGGCGCCGTCATAGCCCGCGGGCATGGCGTGCCCCAGAAGCCTGCCGCGGGCGGCGTGAGCAGGCCGTCCTCCAGGCGCACGCCACCCTCGTGATCGGCCTTCAGCCACAGCGGCCCATCCAGGTCCACGAAGTCCGCGTGCGCGGCCAGCAGCAACGCCGGCGCGATCGACCTGGACGACGAGACCATGCAGCCGACCATGACGCCGAAGCCCTGCTTGCGCGCGGCGTCCAGCAGCTCCAGGGCCTCGGTGAGTCCGCCGGTCTTGTCGAGCTTGATGTTGACCACCTGGTAGCGGCCGGCGAGCTCCGGCAGGTCGGCGGCCACGTGGCAGGATTCGTCGGCGCAGATCGGGATGGCGGGCGAGAAGCCGGCGAGCTGATGGTCGTCGGCCGCCGGCAAGGGTTGCTCGACTAGCGATACGTCCAATTCTTGCAGGACCGGCTGGATGTCGCGCAGAAGCTCGAAGGTCCAGCCCTCGTTGGGATCGACGATGAGCCGGGAGTGGGGCGCATTGGCGCGCACCGCCCGTAGGCACGCTTCCGGCTGGCGGGCGTCCACCTTGACCTTGATGAGGCCGGCGTCGTTCATCCCGGCCGCCACGCGGCCCATGGCTTCGGGCTCGTCGAGGCCGATGGTGAGCGCCATGGCGATCGGCCGCGGCTCCGGCTCGCCGAGCAGTTCGGCGACCGACCGGCCGCTGAGCTTGGCCTCCAGGTCCCAAAGCGCGCAGTCGATGGCGTTGCGCGCGGCGCCGGCAGGCAAGGCCTTCAGGAGGTCGCCGCGGGTCATGCCGCCTCGCACCCCGTCGGCGACCTCCTCGATCTGGGCGAGGACGCTCTCGATGGTCTCGCCGTAACGGGCGTAGGGCACGGCCTCGCCGCGACCGATCTGGCCGTCGTGCCCGATGTCGACGGCGACCACGTCGGCCGCCGTCTTCACCCCCCGCGAGATGCGGAAGGGCGCGGCTAGCGGCCAGTGCTCGCTGCGGGCTTGGAGGGTTCGAAGCATGAAATCAGCCTGTCGACGATGAGATTGACGCCCATGGAAACCGGGTCCTGCGCCGGCAGGCCCAGGAGATCGCTGGCCTCTGCGCAAGCCCGCTGCGCGGCCTCCGGGCTCATGCCGGAGGTGTTCAGCGCCACGCCTACAGCCACGACGTCCGGGCTGGTCAGCCGCGCGTTGGCGAGGTTCGCCTCGAGGCAGGTCTTGAGGTCCGGAAGCGCCCGGCCCGGCAGGCCGCGCATGCTCTCGCGCCCCGGCTGATGGCACATCACCAGCGCGTCCGGCTGAGCGCCGTGGAGCAGGCCGAGCGAGACGCCGGCGAACGAGGGGTGGAAAAGCGATCCCTGGCCCTCGATCAGGTCCCAGCCGCCGTCGTGGCGGGCCGGCGAGATCTGTTCGGCGGCGCCGGAGATGAAGTCGGCGATCACCGCATCGATGGGGATTCCGGATTGGGCGATGAAGATCCCGGTCTGGCCGGTGGCGCGGAAGTCGGCCTTCATGCCCCGCGCCCGCATCTCCTTCTCGAGGGCGAGCGTCGTGTACATCTTGCCGACCGAGCAGTCGGTGCCGACGGTCAGCAGCCGGCGCCCTTCGCGCGGCCGGCCGTTACCGACCGGCAGGTTCGCCGGCGGCTCGCGCACGTCGAAGAGCTGCAGGCCCGCGGCCTCGGCGGCCGCGACGATCTCGGGATGGTTGGTCAGGCGATCGTGCAAGCCTGAAGCGATGTTCAGGCCCGCCTGCAGGGCCGCCACCACGTCGGCGACGATCGAGGGACCCATCACGCCGCCCGCATTGGCGACGCCGACGATCATGGTCTTGGCGCCCTTGGCCGCGGCCTCCTTGAAGGTCAGGTGCGGCAGTCCCAGCGTCTGGTTGCAGCTCGGGCCGCGATATTCCCCGACGCAGGTCTCAGGCCGCCAGGCCGCGACGCCTCGCGAGGTCTTCACCGACAGCTCGTCCTGAGAGTCGCCAAGATAGAGAAGGAACGGGGAGGGGATCATCAACAGCTCCAGACCAGGGCCGGGGTTCGCCCGGCGCGGCGGATCATGTCGGGCGCGCCCGGCGGCGATAGGTCAAAGAGGTCGCCGCAATATAGCCGCCGGTTATGCGCTGCGCTCGCCCAAGGTCTGCTGAAGCACGCTCATGAAGTCGCGCATCGGCCGCGAAGGCGGGCGGTCCTCCAGATAGATGCAGTGCACGCCGAAGGTGACCGCCGGGCTCAGGGGGCGGAAATCCAGATCGGGGCTCAGGCTCGCCCTGGCCGTGAACTCATCGACCACGGCCACCCCCGCTCCATGCCGCACGAGGGCGGCGGCCACATAATAGGTCTGCACGAAGATCCGCTCGCTGCGGCCCGGGTCGTCCTGCACCACCTCGCTGGCGAAGAGCGTGCCGACCGGCCCGCTGCCGGCCAGGCTGATCAGGTCGCGGCCGCGCACCGCCTCCATGCTCAGGCGCTCGGGAGCGTCCGGAATCTCATCCTTGCGATAGAGCAGCACCAGTTCGCCCGAACCGATCTTCTGGTCCGCCAGCCGGGGATGGCGCGGTGCGTCATATGCGACGGCCAGATCGCTGTTGCGCTCGTAAAGCGCCTTCAGGATGTCGTCGTTGTGCAGGGTGTGGATGTCGAAGGAGACGTTGGGGCGCTTTTGGCGGAACCTCGCCACCGCGGCGGGAGCGACGCCCAAACCCAGGGAGGGCAGCACCGCCAGTCGGATATGGCCGTCGGCCCCGGCCCGCAGGTTATGGGTGGTCTGCCGCAGCGACTCGATCCGGCCATAGATGTCGGCGACCTCGCGGAAGAGGGCGTGCGCCTCGTCCGTGGGCACCAGGCGCCCCTTTACGAGGCGGAAGAGCCGAAAGCCGATCCGGCTCTCGGCGTGCTTCAGCACCTTGCTCACCGACGGCTGGGAGACGTTCAAGGCGCGCGAGGCGGCGCTGACCGAGCCGGACTGATAGACGGCGTGGAAGACTTCGATGTGGCGCAGGTTCATCGAGGAACCCGGAGCTGAAACCATGACCATTTCCCCCTGAACGTCGCCTGGCGCAGGTCTCGCAACCTTCCGACCGGCCCCGCGCCTGCGAAATCGTTCGGGTGCGGAATAGCCGATCATCGAGCGCCGCCACAGTGTTCATAAGCCGCACCGTCGTCCCGCGTGGCCCATGTCTCGCGGTTATGGGCTGACGAAGCCTTCGACATTGGCGTCACGAAGTCGTCGCCCAAAGGTCCGCGACGACAAAACGACGGACGGCGAACGGCCGTCTGCGATGCGTTCATCGACGAGGGGACCTATGCGACGTATCACGACTTCGAAGGGCGGCGCCCTGGCGACCGTCAGCGGCCTGGCGCTGGCCTGCATGCTGCAAACGGCTCCAGCCGTCGCCCAGGAGGCGTCGGTCGAGGAGGTGGTCGTCACCGCCAGCCGCGTCAACCGCACCGGCTTCGATGCGCCGACCCCGACCACGGTCGTTGGCGCCGAGAACCTGCAGGCGGTCGCCGCCACCAACGTCGCGGACATGCTGAACACCCTGCCGGCCTTCGCCGGCGGCACGACGCCAGCCACCACCTCCCACAGCTCCCAGAACGCCGGCGCGAACTTCCTGAACCTGCGCGACCTCGGCAACAACCGGACCCTGGTGCTGATCGACGGCCGCCGCCACGTGCCGACCACGTCAAGCGGCCTGGTCGACATCAACGTCATTCCAGCCGCCTTGCTGGGCCGGGTCGAGGTGGTCACCGGCGGCGCCTCCGCCGCCTGGGGCTCCGACGCGGTGGCGGGGGTCGTCAACCTGATCTTCCGCGAGGACCTGGAAGGCCTGGAGGGCCAGGTCCAGGGCAGCATCACCGAGCATGGCGACAACGAGGAGGTGAACGTCGCGCTGGCCGGCGGCTTCCGCTTCGCCGGCGGCCGCGGTCACTTCATGGCCGCCTCCGAATATGTGGACACCAAGGAGATCGGCTCCGACCGCGACTGGTTCCGCGAGCACTGGATGACCATCGCCAACCCGGCCTATGCGGCCGGCAATGGTCAGCCCCAGAACCTGATCCGTCCGAACGTCACCACCTCCGTCGCCACGCTCGGAGGCCTGATCACCGCCGGGCCCCTGCGCGGCCTACAGTTCCTCCCGGGCGGCCAGGTGGGGCAGTTCCGCTACGGCAACAACGTCGGCACGCAGTATCAGACCGACGGCGACGGGGTTTATCCCGGCGACCTGATCAACATGGTCACGCCGCTGACCCGAGCGAACCTCTTCACCCGCACCACCTTCGACGTCACCGACAACGTCCAGGCGTTCATGGAGGCCTCGGTCGCCTATTCGGAGACCACCTTCAATCTCTCGACCTCCTATGATCTCGGAACCCTGACCATCCAGCGCGACAACGCCTTCCTGCCGGCCTCGGTCGGCGCGCTGATGGATCAGAACGGCGTCACCAACTTCCGCATGGGCCGGATCAACCGCGACATCGGTTTCAACGTGGTCGACAACAAGAACGCCACCGGCCGCATCGCCGTGGGCCTGAAGGGCGACTTCGGCGACGGCTGGAACTGGGACGCCTATTACCAGTACGGCAAGAACCGCTACGCGGCCCGGATCTTCAACAACCGGATCGCCGCCAACTTCACCAACGCCCTCGACGCGGTCGTCAATCCCGCCACAGGCCAGATCGTCTGCCGCTCGAGCCTGAGCTCGCCGGGCAATGGCTGCGTGCCGATCAACCTCTTCGGCGAAGGCGCGCCCTCGGCGGCGGCGATCGACTACGTCACCGGCAGCCAGCACCTGGTCGCCAATATCGAGCAGCAGGCCGCCGCCGCCAGCCTGTCGGGCGAGCCTTTCTCCACCTGGGCCGGCCCGGTTTCCGTCGCCACCGGCTTTGAATACCGCAAGGACTCCGTCGATCAGCGGGTGGACGCCATGGCCCAGGCCAGCGCCTTCTCCATCGGCAACCCGAAGGCGATGGACGGCTCCTACAACGTGAAGGAGGCCTTCGTCGAAACGGTCGTGCCGCTCGCCAAGGACGCCGCCTTCGCCAAGTCCCTGGACTTCAACGGCGCGGTCCGCGTGACCGACTACTCGACCAGCGGCACCGTCTGGACCTGGAAGGCCGGCGCCACCTACGAGCCGATCGATGGCCTGACCCTGCGCGTGACCCGTTCCCGCGACATCCGCGCGCCAAACCTCAACGAGCTCTATTCGTCCTATGTGCTGACCTTCTCGGCCATCACCGATCCGGTCACCGGCCGCCAGTCGACGGTGCGTTCGCCCCAGCAGGGCAACCTCGGCCTGAAGCCCGAAAAGGCCGACACCTTCACCGCGGGCGTCGTCTACGAGCCGAGCTTCGCCCCGCGTCTGCGCATGTCCGTCGACTATTACGACATCGACCTGAAGGGCGCGATCTCGACCCTGACCGGCCAGCAGATCGTCAATCGCTGCGCGGCGGGCTCGACCGATCTCTGCAGCTACATCACCCGCAACTCGGACGGCTCCTTGGCCGAGGTGATGCGGACCTTCATCAATCTCTCCAGCATCCAGATGCGCGGGGTGGACACCGAGATCAGCTATCGAACGCCCATGTCCGAGATCTTTGAGGCGGTCGACGGCGATCTGACCCTGCGGCTGCTGGCGACCTATCTCGACCGCTACCTGACCGACGACGGCTCCACTGTCATCGACTCCGCTGGCGAGGTCGCCAACAATCGCCCGCACTGGCGCTGGACGGCGACGGCCTCCTACGAGAACGGCCCGTTCAAGGGATTCCTGCAGGGGCGCTACATCGGCGAAGGCGTCTATGACGTCGAACAGACCTACGACAACAATCATGTCGACAGCCAGTTCGTGGTGACCGCCTCGGCGGCCTGGAAGCTGATGGACGATGGCGACCGCTCGCTGGAAGCCTTCGGCGTGGTCAACAACCTGTTCGACGCCGATCCGCCGGTCGCGCCCTACACCTTCATCTTCGGCAGCCCTGCATCGGCGAACGTGCACGATGTGATCGGCCGCAGGTTCACCCTCGGCCTGCGCTTCACCTACTAGGTCCTGCACGGCCCGGCCTTGCGCCGGGCCGTTTTCTTTCAGGCGGTCGCCGCGAGCGTCTCCAGCGCGCGGCGGTCGCACACCCGAAATCGTCGGCAGCCTTCGAAGCGTACGGCGCCGGCGCCTTGGATCTGGGTGATCATCCGCGAGACGGTCTCGATGGTCAGGCCGAGATAGTCGGCCATGTCCTGCCGGCCCATGGCGAGGTCGACCTCGGCCGCTCGCGTGCGGCGCGCCATGCAGAGCAGGAAGCTCGCCACGCGTTCGCTCGCATTCTTCCGCACCAGAAGCTCCAGATGCTCGCGGGTATTCTCCAGTTCGCGCACCGTCGCCTGCCACATGAGTTCGTCGAGCGCGATCCGGCCGCCGGCGGTCACGATCGCTTCTCGCCGCGCCACCAGGATGACGCTGTCGCTCAGCGCCTCGGCCGTCATGGCGTACGCGTCGGCGGGCTCGAGACCGAAGATGTCGCCGCTGTGGTAGAAGTCGCCCACCGGGCGGCGGCCGTCGGCCATGAAACGCGAGGTCCGCACCGCTCCGCTCACGATGCGGTAGACGCGGTCGGCAGGCTCGCCCTGGCCATAGATTTCTTCATCTTTGACGAAACTCATGGCGACGCCGAGACGGCTGATGAGATCGTCGGTTTGACTGCGCATATCGTTCGCCTCCGGGCCCGATTAGGGAGCGAGCAGGCGGGCAGGGAAATTGCGGGTTCGTCCTTACGGTCTTGCCCTTAAGTCTGCGCGATCTTGGCGCCCGCGGGCTCGTTTGCGTGGTAGGATCACTGATCGACGAACAGCGAGACGACGATGAACAACGCAGAAGCTTGGACCAAGAATCTGGGCGCATGGAGGCTCGCGCGCTGGAGCGCGATCGCGGCCCTGCTTCTCCTGCCGGCGATCGCCATGCGGTTCACCGATGAGGTGGCCTGGACCGCCAGCGACTTCGCCTTTGCAGGCGTTCTGCTCGTCGGGGCCGGCGCGCTCTACGAGGTCGTGGCGCTCGCCGCGCGCCGCCCCGCGCACCGAATGCTGATCGGCGCGGTGCTGGTCGGCGTGGTGGCGTTGATCTGGGCCGAGGGCGCGGTCGGGATCCTGCCGGCCTAGTTCACCCGCCGCTCACGGCCCGCCCAATAGGGCTCGCGCAGTTCCCGCCGCAGGATCTTGCCCGAGGCGTTGCGGGGCAGGGCCTCGATGAAGTCGATGCTCTTGGGCGCCTTGAAGGCTGCGATCCGGGTCCTGGCGAAGGCGATGATGTCCTCCGGATCCGGACGCTCCCCGGGCTTTGGCACGACGACGGCCTTCACAGCCTCGCCCCACTTGTCGTCCGGCACGCCGATCACCGCGACCTCGGCCACCTGCGGATGGCCATAGACGGCGCTCTCCACCTCCGCCGGATAGATGTTCTCGGCGCCCGAGATGATCATGTCCTTCACCCGGTCGTGGATGAAGAGATAGCCGTCTTCGTCCAGATAGCCGGCGTCGCCCGTGCGCAGCCAGCCGTCTTGCCCTATGGTCGAAGCGGTCGCCTCCGGCAGCTTCCAGTAGCCGGCCATGTTGGAGACCGATCGAATGGCGACCTCGCCGACGGTGTTCGGTGGCAGGGCGTTTCCGACCTCATCGATGATCTTCAGCTCGACGCCGGGCATGGGCAGGCCGGCGGCCCGCATGCGCTTGTTCCCGGCTGGGTCGTGATCCTCCGGCGGCAGATAGACGATCGTGCCGCAGGTTTCGGTCATGCCGTACTGCTGGCAAAAGCCGCAGCCGAACACCTCCATGCACTCGCGCAGGAGGTCCAGCGGAATGGGGCTGGCGCCATAGAGGATGTACTTCAGCCGCGAATAGTCGACCTGCCGCGCCTTGGGTTGGCGCACGACGATCTGCAGGGCCGCCGGCACCATGAACATCTTCGAGATGCGATCCTGCTCGATGTAGTCGAGCACCTTGAAGGGGTCGAATTCCCGCGCCACGACGCCCTTTGCGCCATTGACCAGGCCGGCGATCCCCCAGCCGGTGCCGCCGATGTGGCCGACGGGCATGGCCACCAGGCTGACGTCCTCCGGGCCCCACTGGTTCCAATCCATCTGCGCCTGGGCGGCCTGGCGCCGCCCACCCAGGATGTTCTCGTGGGTCAGCATCGCGCCCTTGGGCTTGCCGGTCGTGCCCGAGGTGTAGAGCTGTACGGCGACGTCATGAGGGTGGATGGGGAGCGCAGGATCGGTCGCGGCCTGGGCGTCGCGCCAGGTTTCGTAGGTCGGCCAGCCGCTGGCGCCCGGCTCCATGGCGATCACCGGAACCTCGGGCAGCTGTTCGGAAACCTGCAGGCCGGCGTCGACCACTTCGGGGCCCACGAACAGCATCTTGGCCTCGGCGTCGGCGGCGATATAGGCGACCTCGGGCGGCGCGAGGCGCCAGCCGATCGGCACGGTGATCACGCCGACCTTGGTCGCGCCAAACAGCAGTTCGAAATAGTGGTCGCTGTTCTTGCCGAGATAGGCGATGCGGTCGCCCTTCTTCAGGCCCTGGGCGATCAGCGCCTGCGCCACCTGGTTGGTGTGGGCGTCGAAGGCGGCGAAGGTCGTCTCCCGACCTTCGAAGACCAGGGCGATCGCCTCCGGCCGCTCCTTGGCGTGATAGCGCGGCACGTCCGCCAAGGTCGGCATGGCGAAGAAATCGATGGTGTCGCTCAACGACGCTCTCCGTGAACTATAGTCCCAGGACAAGCCTGGCGATGATATCGCGCTGGATCTCGTTCGACCCGCCATAGATCGAGGCTGCGCGGTCGTTCAGGTATCTGGGCATGGCGGTCAGCACGTCGGTCGGCCCGATCGGCGGGATGTTCGATCCGGCTTCGCGCGCCTGCGGCTGATCGGGCGCGGCGTAAGGACCGGCGACCTCCACCATCAGTTCGTCGATCAACTGCATCGCCTCGCCGCCCTGGGTCTTGAGCATGGAGGAGGCCGGCCCCGGGTTCTTGCCGGCCGAGAGCGCCGCCAGGATCCGCTGCTCGGAGATGTCGATCGCCTCCACCGCGATCTCAGCACCGGCCAATCGCGCGCGAAACGCTGGATCCTCGAGCAGGCCGCGCGTCGCAGCCGCCTCGCGGACGCGTCCCAGCATCACCTTCAGCCCCGGCGCGGAGCCGCCGCCGCGCTCGAATTCGAGCAGGTACTTGGCGACCGTCCAGCCCTGGTTCTCCTTGCCCAGCACGCCGGAGACCGGCGCCCGAACGTCTTCGAAGAAGACCTCGTTGACCTCGTGCTCGCCGGCCAGGGTGATGATCGGCCTCACCCGGACTCCAGGCAGGTTCATGTCCAGCAGCAGGAAGGTGATACCCGCCTGCGGCTTGCCGCTGGTGTCGGTGCGCACCAGGCAGAACATGCGGTTGGCCCAGTGCGCGTGAGTGGTCCAGATCTTCGAGCCGTTCAGCACATAGACGTCACCATCGCGCTCGGCCCGAAGCCGCAGGGCGGCGAGGTCGGACCCCGCGCCCGGCTCGGAATAGCCCTGGCACCAGTAGTCCTCGCCCGAAAGGATGCGGGGCAGGAGCTCGGCCTTCTGCTCGGGTGTTCCGAAACCCATGATCGCGGGCCCCACCATGCGCAGCCCCATGGGCGCCAGGCTCGGCGCGCCGGCCCGGGCGCATTCGGCCGCAAAGATGCGTCGCTGCATCTCCGACCAGCCCGTGCCGCCGTACTCCTTGGGCCAGCTCGGGGCGACCCAGCCCTTGGCGTGCAGGATCTTTTGCCACGGCAGGCTGTGACGCTTGTCCATAAAGACGCTCGTGGCGCCGCGGCCGGCCTCCCGCAGCTCGGGCGTGAGCGCCTCCTCCAGGAAGGCGCGCACCTCGGCCCGGAAGGCCAGCTCCTCGGGCGTAAGATCGAGATCCACCCCTAGAACCGCCCGCGCAGCGTCAGGCCATAGGTCCGGGGCGGCGCCAGGAAGGTCGCGAAGGTCCCGGTCTGGAGCGGCTGGTCGACGATCACCTGGTGATAGTCCTTGTCGGTCAGGTTCTGCGCCCAGAGCTCGGCCGACCACCTTTCGTCGATGGCGCCGAGGACCAGGCGCGCATTGACCAGGGTCATGGGCGGCTGCGACTTCAGCGGATCGAGGTTGGAGCCGGTGTTGTATTCCGAGGTGTATTTGGCCGAGACGCTGGCTCGGAACTCCAGGTCATCGCCCACGGGCCGCTCATAGTTCAGCGTGCCTGCGCCGGACCAAAGCGGCGCATAGGAGAGGCGGGTGTTCGGCAGCCGCGAGGAAATGCCGGCAGGCGGAATGAACTCGCCGAACTGGGTCTCGGCATAGGTCACCCCGCCCGAGAAGCTGAGCCCCTCGATCGGCGTGCGCCACATCAGGTCGACGTCCACGCCCCGCGAGATCACCTCGGGGATGGAGGCCACGAGCCAGCTGATCCCCGTATAGGTGTTCAGCTGGAAGTTCTCGTAGGTCTGGTGGAAGAAGGCCGCATTCGCCACCACGCCGTAATCGGCGGTGTTGGTCTTCACCCCGGCTTCGTAACTGACCACGGTCTCGGCCGGGAAGCTGGTGTCGGGATTGATCACGCCGGGCGCCAGGCGGGCGCGGTCGAGATTGAAGCCGCCGGCCTTGAAGCCCTCCGCATAGGAGACATAGGCCATGACGCCCGGATTGAAGCGGTAGCTGATCTTGAAGTCGCCGCCCCAGCGTCCCTCGCTCTGCTCCTGGTAGGTCACGACATTGTCGAAGGCCGGATCGGAATGGGGCGCGCAGATCGCGCTGCGCGCCGCCACCGGAATGGGCCGCACCAGGGCCGCGGCGCAGGCCGACGCCGGAACCGCGTTGGTGTAGTGGCTGCGGACCTTCTTGGTGTCGTCGGAATAGCGCAGGCCGAGGATCAGCTCGAGCTTGTCGGTGACCTTCCAGCTGTTGTTGGTGAAGATCGCCCAGCCTTCGGAATTATGATCATAGCTGTCGCGCGGCCCCGAGCCCGCCGGGAAGTTGGTCCCGACCGGGAGGCCGGTGAGCTGCGAGATCAGGGCAGGGTTCGTGCCCCCCGACAGAAGCAGGCCGAAATAGGGTTCGTAGGCGCTGCCGAAGGTCGTGGCCGCCTTCGCCTTCAGGTCCTCGTTCGAATAGAACATGCCCACCAGCCAGTTCAGGCGCTCGGTGGAGCCGGCCAGGCGAAGTTCCTGCGAGAAGGATTTGATCTGGCTGAAGCTCGAGCCGTCGCCCTCGCGGTACCAGATGTCGGCCGAGGAATAGTCGATGTCCGACCCGCCCTCCGAGCGCCACTCGCGGAAGGCGCTGATCGAGGTGAGCGTCACCTGGTCGTTGATGTCCCAGTCGACCTGGGCCGAGACGCCCTTGTCGGTGATCTTGGAGACCATGTCGCGGTTGGCGTTGGCCACGCGCGCGAAGGGGTTCGGCGGCCGCTGCGTGCCCTCGTCCGCGGCCAGGGCGTCGATCGCCGCCGCCGTCGGTCCGGCCACGGTCACGAAGTTCACGCAGCAGTGCTCGTCGCGGTCCGAATAGTCGGCAAGCAGCCGGATGTTGATGTCGCTGGTCGGCGTGACCAGCAGCTGGCCGCGGACGGTGTAGTAGTCCTGGTCGGTGTCGTCGGTCCGCGTCCGGGGCCCGGCGCCCACGTGCACGTCGGCGAACCCGTCGCGCTTGCGCCGGGCGGCGTAGAGACGGCCCGCCAGCTTATCCTCGACGATGGGGCCGGTGACGCTGCCGGCCACGCCCCAGGCGTCGTAATTGCCGAAGGTCAGCTCGCCATTGGCCTCGAAATCGAAGGAGGGCCCCTTGGTCAGCACGTTGATCACGCCCGCCGAGGTGTTCTTGCCGAAGAGCGTGCCCTGCGGCCCCTTCAGGATCTCGACCCGCTCGAGCTCGCCGAGGTCGCCGAAGGCGACGCCGCTGCGGGCGCGATAGACGCCGTCGACCACGGTCCCGACCGAGGATTCCAGGCCGGGGTTGTCGCCGATGGTGCCCACGCCGCGGATCCGCGCCGAGGTCTGGGCCTCGCTGGTGGAGGAGGTGACGGAAAGGCCGGGCGCCAGGACCTGCAGATCCTTGATGTCTCGCACGCCTGCATCCTGCAGTTGCCGCTGGGGCAGGGTGGTGACCACCACCGGCACGTCCTGCAGGTTCTGCTCGCGCTTCTGGGCGGTGACCACCAGCTCGGCGACCGCGCCCGCCTCCTGGGCCCGCGCCGGGGCGCCTCCGCAGGCCGCGGCGATCACCGCGCACGAAGCCGTCAGCATCAGGTGTTTCATCATCCCTCCCGTCGCCGCCTCGTGGGCGGCTTTTTGTTCTTGATCGCCGTCGCGTAACGCGGCCGCAAATGCTTGCGCAGCTAGGGCCGGCGCGACAAGCTGACGAAAGTGATAGGCGCCGCAGGGGAGGCGTGTGCGCAGTGAGCGATCCGGCGTCCGAAATGAGCTCGCTGGTCGATGAGCTGGCGGTCGAGGTCCGCGCCCGCGGACAGGAGATCGGCCTGCCCTATATCGCCGTCTCCGCCGACATCGGCGACCCGGAGCCGATGCTGGGCTCGGACGGCCGCCCCTATGCGGAAACCCTGTTCGCCTGGCTCGACCCGCGGTTGCAGTACTGGAAGGACCGCAGCTTCGCCCTGCGCTCGGCCTTCGTCTTCGCCTGCCGCTATTCGGCCGAACCCTTCTATTTCGAGGAGGACCGCTTCGGCACCTGGCGGCAGGCCCCTCGGCTGGAGAACATCGTGGTCGTCCAGCAGAGCGACACAGCGCCAATCCGGACCTCGATCATCGCCCCGGCGCACCTGCCCGGCGGGGTGATCGGCGCCATCGTCTGGGCCTCGCCCGAAGCCTTCGACATCAAGCCGGTGTTTCAGGCCCGCGCGGCCGAGCTTTCGGCCCTCTCGCTCAAGTTCTTCGCGGCCTATCACGATCAGCGCCAGCGGCGCGCGGAACTGGTGCGGCTCACCCGGCGCGAGATCCAGTGCCTGAAGTGGGCCGCCAAGGGCAAGACCGACGCCGAGATCGCCCAGATCGTGAAGATCTCCATGCCCACGGTCCGCTTTCACATGCGCAACGCGGCGGACAAGATGGGTGCCGTGGGCCGCCCCCAGGCCGTCCAGCGCGCCGCCGCCCTCGGCTATATCGGCGAGCCGCAGAGGGCGGGGCAGGCATAGCCAACCCAAGCACGAGGATCCGATGGCCTTCTTCAAGCGTCTCAGCGCCCTGGCGGTTTGCGCAGTCCTGCTCGGCTCGCCCGCGGCGGCCCAGGTCAGCGATCATCTGGGGATTCCGGGCCCGATCCTTTTCGATGGCGCGGCCTATCGGCTCGCCTGGAGCGCCCAGCCCTCCGCCAACTACGTCAAGCAGGAATACCTGCCTGCGGGCGAGACCCTCGAAACCTACAGCCGCATGCTTCTGGTCGAGCGGTTGACCGGCGTCGCCGTTCCGGCCGCCGTGCGCGCGCAGGTCGACATGCTCAACAAACGGAAGGCCTCCGATCCGCTGGTCAATCTGGACCTGATGCAGAACGAGCAGGCAGGGGAGGTGCTGCTCGACTTCATCGTCAGTTCGGCCGACCCGCAGGGCCAGCCCATTGTCGAATGGAACGCCTACCGCTACGCCCCTTACAAGGGGCCGACGGGCGAGCAGGGCGTCCTCCTCTTCGCCATCAGCCGTCGCGGCTATGGCGACGGCGCCAGGGCCTTCCTCGGAAACCTCAAGACCCTGCGGCCCGCCCAGATCAACGCCCTGGCCGCCGCGCCGCTTCCGAAGCCGCGTTGAGGGCCGGCGATGTCCTCTCGGCGAATGGAGCGCCGGAGATGAGCGTGGCGAACGACGCGCGTTTCTGGGACCGAACGGCTCGCAAATACGCCAGGGGCGCGGTCGCCGATCAGGCCGGCTATGAGCGCACGCTGACACGCACGGCCGGACTGCTCAGGCCGGGCGATACGGTGCTGGAGCTAGGCTGCGGGACCGGAACCACGGCCTTGCGGCTCGCCGGGGCCGTGGCGGCCTATCTGGCGACGGACATCTCCCCCGAGATGATCGCGATCGCGAAGGAGAGGTGGGCCGAGGCCCCAGCCCCGAACCTCTCCTTCCGGGCGGCGACGGCCGAGGCGCTCACCGCCGATGCGTCCGCGTTCGACGCCGTCCTGGCCTTCAACTATCTGCACCTGGTCCGCGACCTCTCCGGGACGCTGCGCCAGGTTGGCCACCTGCTTGCGCCGGGGGGCCTCTTCATCTCGAAGACCCCTTGCGTCGGGGACATGAACCCCGCCATTCGCCTGGTCGTGCCGGCGATGCGTGCGATTGGCCTGGCCCCCTATGCGGGGGTGTTCCGGGCCGCGGACCTGGTCCGGCGGATGGAAGCTGCGGGCTTCAGCATCCTCGCCACCGAACTCCACGCCACCAAGGGCGAGGACCATCGTCCCTTCGTCGTCGCGCGCAAGTCCTAGCCTCCACTTAAATTGGCGGCGGAACGACGACCGGAAGCCGCCGTTTGGAGCAGACAGAACGGGAGGTCGCCATGATCCACCATGTCTCGGTCGGGACGAACGACGTCGCGCGTTCAAAGCGCTTCTATGACGCTGTACTGCCGATCGTGGGCATACTGCCGATGGCGGAAGATGAGGACGGACTGGGCTATGGCTGCGGGACGTTTCACTTCAGCGTCCAGGTTCCCATCGACGGAAAGCCTGCGACGGTAGGCAACGGCGCTCACATCGCCTTCGCCGCCGAGGACCGTTCGATGGTCGATCGGTTCTACGCAGCGGCGTTGGAACACGGGGGCGCCGACGATGGCGCTCCAGGCCTGCGGCCGAACTACGACGCCAACTACTACGGGGCGTTCGTCCGCGATCCGGATGGCAACAAGATCGAGGCGGTGACCTACTCCGCGAAATAGTCGCGAACGGAGGCGCCTATGCCGAGCCGTCCCTATGCGATTGTGGAGGCCCCTTCCACGCTGGGCCTGGCGACCGACGGGGTGGAGCTCTTGCCCGACCACCTCCTCGGCCTCGGCCTGGCCGAGCGCATCCAAGCCCGCCGGGCCGCCCGGCTGACGACGCCTTCGAAGGACCCGACGCCCGATCCCGAGAGCGGGGTCCTGAACGCCAGGGCGATCGCGGCGTGGTCGCCCAAGCTCGCCGACGCCGTCGAGGCGGTGCTTGACGCCGGCGAGTTTCCCGTCGTCCTGGGCGGCGACTGCACGATCGTGCTGGGCTCCATGCTCGCGCTTCGGCGGCGCGGCCGCTATGGCCTGTTCTTCATCGACGGCAACGCGGATTTCTTCCAGCCGGAGGCCGAGCCCAACGGGGAAGGCGCCTCGATGGATCTCGCCTTCGTGACCGGCCACGGCCCGTCGATCCTGACCGATATCGAGGGCCGCGGGCCGCTGGTTCGCGCCCGGGACGCCGTCGCCTTCGCCTATCGCGATCACGACGATCAGCAGGCATATGGAAGCCAGGCCCTTCCGGAGGATCTCAAGGCCCTCGACCTTCCAGCCGTGCGCGCTATGGGCGTCGAGGCCGCGGCGCAGGAGGCGATCGATCACCTGACGCGATCGGAGTTGGAAGGCTTCTTCATCCACGTCGACGCCGACTGCCTTGACGACGCCATCATGCCGGCTGTCGATTTCCGCGTCCCGGGTGGGCTGTCCTGGGCGGAGTTGAGCGCCGCGCTCAGGATCGCCGTGTCGAGCGGCAAGGCGGTCGGGCTCGAGATCACCATCTACAACCCGCGCCTCGACAAGGACGGCGGCGCCGGGCGTGGTCTCGTCGACGTCCTAGCCGCCGCGCTGGCCACGAAGTGAAAACGGCCCGGCGCGTCGCGGGCTAAACGGAAACCTGACTGGCGAGCGCCGCCCACCCAGACGCGCTCTCCTTGGAAAATCGGCGGGCCCATTGAACGGAACGCCCGTCCATTCGTATCTAAGATTCTGCGGACCGGGCCCCTCTGGCGGGTGCTGACCAGCCCCCGTGATGTCGGACCGCATCGGAACGATCCGATGCTATGGGCTGGACGCTTTTTCACAGTCGCAGGGTCCGGGTCGTTTCGATCGACGTCTATCGATCGAGAGGAGCTATATCTTGGAGTTCCTGTTCGCTGACTGGTTCGGCACGCCGGCCTGGTTCTGGCTGGCCTTCCTCGGGCTGGTGGTGGCCCTCACCGCGTTTGATCTTGGCGTCCTCCACAAAGAGGACAGAGAGATGGGGGTCGGAGAAAGCCTGAAGCTCTCCGCCTTCTATATCGCTATCGCGCTCCTGTTCGGGGCCTGGCTCTGGTACGCGCGAGGGCCGGAACCGGGGATGCAATATTTCACCGGCTTCTTCATCGAGAAGGCGCTGTCGATCGACAACGTCTTCGTCATCAGCCTCATATTTTCCTATTTCGCCATACCGGCGAAGCACCAGTACCGAGCCTTGCTCTGGGGCATCATCGCCGTGATCGTCTTGCGCGGCATAATGATCGCCGGCGGCGCCGCCCTCGTGAACCAGGCCTATTGGGTGCTCTATCTGTTCGCGGCCTTCCTGATCTTCACCGGGGTGAAGATGTTTTTCGCCGGCGATCAGCCGATGGACGTGGCCGATAACTCTGTGGTGCGGTTCATTTCCAACCACATGCCGGTGACGCGCGAGCTCCATGGGCGCCGCTTCTTCGTCCGGACCACCGATCCCAAGACCGGAAGCCTCGTGACGACGGCCACCCCGCTGTTTCTCGCCCTCGTCGTCATCAACCTGGCCGACCTCGTTTTCGCGATCGACAGCGTTCCGGCCATCTTCGCGATCACGACAGACACCTTCATCGTCTACACGTCGAACATCATGGCGATCCTGGGCCTGCGCGCGCTCTATTTCGCGCTCGCTGCGATGGTGCATCGCTTCCACTATCTGAAGTACGCCCTTGCCGCCGTACTGGTGTTCATCGGCGCCAAGATCTTCATCGCCGACTTCGTTCTGGGCGGTGACAAGTTCCCGCCCGCGGTGAGCCTGGGCGTGACCTTCGCCCTGATCGCGGCGGGAATAGGCTATTCGCTGTGGAAGACGCGCGGGGCTCCCGAGGTCGGGTGAGACCTGGCGTGGCCGTCTGCGGGGGGTGGCGGAAGGGGTGGGATTCGAACCCACGGTAGGCTTTCACCTACGGCGGTTTTCAAGACCGCTGCCTTAAACCACTCGGCCACCCTTCCAGGAGGAGGGGCGTATAGCAGGGGGAGGGCGAGGGCTCCAGCGCCTCCTCATGCTTAATGAAAACGCGCCTGGCATTAACCATGCCGCAAGGCTCAGGCGTGAAGATGGCCGCCAGCGCTGGGGAGCGTTCAGTTCTGAAGGAGGGGGCGGCCATGTCCCGCATCCGTTCGCGTACGCAGGCTCATTCCCTGCTTGTGGTCCTGATGGGCAGCGCCGCGCTCGCCGCTTGCGCCACGCCCCAGCCGAAGTTCGCCGCCAAGCACCCGACCGTCGGGCCGACGCCCGGCCAGCTGCCGAACGGCGCGGGCGGTCGCTACAAGGTCGGCGCGCCCTATGAGGTCGCCGGCGTCTGGTACGTGCCCAAGGAGGAGCCGAACTACGACCAGGAAGGCCTGGCCACCTGGTACGGCGCCGGTCACCACCTGAAGTCCACGGCCAACGGCGAGGTCTTCGACCGATTCGCCCTTTCGGCGGCGCACACGACCCTGCCGCTGCCCTCCATCGTCGAGGTGACCAATCTCGACAACGGGCGCGCCATTCAGGTGCGGGTGAACGACCGCGGCCCGTTCAAGAACGGTGCGATCATCGATCTGTCGCAGGCCGCGGCCCAGCAGCTCGGCTTCGAGCAGCAGGGAACCGCCAGGGTCCGGGTCCGCTATGTCGGTCCTGCGCCGTTGGGCGCGCCGGACGCGGGCCTGCGTCACGCGGCCTATGCGCCGAGCCCGACGCCCGGTGAACAGCTGCCCGCCGCCCCCATGCCCTATAGCGGCCTGAACCCCGCGCCGGCCGAGGTGGCGGTCACCGCCCAGCCGCTTGCGCCAATCGCCGCCGCGCCCAGCACGCCGGCCGCGAGCCTTCCCGCCGCTGCGCCCGCGCCCGCGGCCGTCGGCGGAGCGGTCTATCGGGTCCAGGCTGGGGCCTTCGCCGACCAGGCCAACGCCCAGCGGGTGGTGAGCCATCTCGGCGGGGACATGTCGGCCACGGTCGAGCCCTTCACCCGCGCCGACGGCGTGACGCTCTATCGCGTCATGGTGCAAGGCACGGCCGACGAGGGCGAGGCCTTCACCCTGCGCGATCGGGTGGCCGCCTACGGCTTCACCGAAGCGCGGGTGGTGCGTCCCGGGGCCTGATCGCGACGTCTCGCGGCTGGACAAACGAGCCGAACGCGCCAATTTGGCCGGCGTGACGCGCGGGCGGTTCATCACTTTCGAAGGCGGCGAAGGGGCTGGGAAGTCGACCCAGGTCCGGCGGCTGGTCGCGCGCCTCGCCGAGCGGGGGCTGGAGGTCGTCGCGACCCGCGAGCCCGGGGGTTCCGCGGGCGCCGAGGCGATCCGCGCCCTCGTCTTGAAGGGCGATGTCGATCGTTGGAGCCCCACGACCGAGACCCTGCTGATGTACGGGGCCCGGCGCGACCATATCGAACGCACGATCGAGCCGGCCTTGGCGCGCGGCGCCTGGGTCGTCTGCGACCGCTTCGCCGACTCCACGCGCGCCTATCAGGGCGCCGCCGGCGGCGTCGATCCGGCGCTCATCGCCGCTCTGGAGGCCCACGTGCTCGCCGGGACCCGGCCGGACCTGACGCTTGTCTTCGATCTGCCGGTCGAGGTGGGCCTGGCTCGGGCCGAGGCCTTCGCTGAGGCCGAAGGGCACGCCGAGACCCGCTTCGAATCCAAGGGGCTCGCTTTTCACCAGCGTTTGAGGGACGCCTTCGCGGAGATCGCGCTCGCCGAACCGGCGCGCTGCGCCGTCATCGACGCTTCGCCGAGCATCGCCGAGGTCGAGGCCAAGATCTGGGAGGCGGTGAGCGGCCGGCTGGAGCTCCATGGCTGAGGCCGCTCCGCACCCGCGCGAGGTCTTCGATCTCAAGGGACATGAGGCCGCCGAGGCGGCGTTCGAGGAGGCGAGGGGGCGTGGACGCCTCCATCACGCCTGGCTGCTTACGGGCCCGGAGGGCGTCGGAAAGGCGACCTTCGCCTATCGCGCCGCCCGCCGTCTCCTGGGCGCGCCGCCGCAGCCGGGTCACGGCGTGCTCGGTGCTTCCCCCGAACATCCGGTCAGCCGGCAGATCATCGCCAGGTCCCATCCCGATCTCCTGGTGCTCGAGCGGATCGGAGAGGACGGCAAGCAGCGCAAGGCCATTCCCGTCGACGAGGCGCGCAAGCTGTCGGATTTCTTCGCCAAGTCTCCTGCCTCCGCGCCTCACCGGGTGGCGATCATCGACGCGGCCGACGACCTGAACGTCAACGCCGCCAATGCGGTCCTCAAGACCTTGGAGGAGCCGCCGCCGCGCGGGGTCCTGCTGCTGATCTCACATTCCCCGGGCGGCTTGCTGCCGACCATCCGCTCTCGCTGCCGCCGCCTGGCTTTCGGCGCCTTGCCCGAGGCGGAGGTGACCGCCTTCGTCGCCGGCCGCACGACCGCGAACGAGGAGGACGCCATCCGCCTCGCCCGCATGTCCAAGGGCGCCCCCGGCAAGGCGCTTTCCCTGGCGCTCGCCGGGGCGGTCGGGGTGGACGACGCGGCCAAGGAGATCCTGCAAACGCTGCCGGCCGTCGACGAGGCCCTGGCCCTGGCGCTCGCCGACCGTTTCCGCGGCGGGGAAGGGGCCGCCCAGTTCGAACTGCTTTTCGAGCGCCTGGCCGAGCGTGTGCACGCCCATACGATGCGCCTCGCCAGCGAGGGCCATGGCGGCCTTGATCGCTGGGCCGCCGCATGGGAGATGCTTCAGCGTCTTCCCCGCGAGGCCGAGGCGGTCAATCTCGACCGCGCCGACGCCTTCTTCACCGCCCTAGCCGAGTTGCGCGCCGCTGCGCGCGCCTGAAGTCACGGATGCTGATCGACAGCCACGTCAACCTGCACGCTCACCAGTTCGACGAGGACCGCGCCGAGGTGATCGACCGCGCCTGGGCGACGGGGATCGACCTCATGGTGAACATCAGCGACAAGATCTCCGGCTTCGCCGCCGTCCGCGCCGTCGCCGACCATCCGAAGATCTGGTGCACCGTGGGCACCCATCCCCACGAGGCGAAGGAGAATCCTGACCTCACGGCCGCCGACATCGTCGCCTATACGGCCGACCCGAGGGTGGTCGGCATCGGGGAGACGGGCCTCGATTTCCACTACGATCTCAGCCCGCGCGACATCCAGGCCAAGGTGTTCCGCGCCCACGTGGCGGCGGCGCGCCAGACCGGCCTACCGCTGATCGTCCATACCCGCGAGGCCGACGAGGTCATGGGAGAAATCCTCGAGGAGGAGTTCGCACGCGGTCCGTTCAAGATGCTGATGCACTGCTACACCTCCGGCGCGGAGCTGGCGCGGCGGGCGGCGGCGCTCGGCGCCTGGTTCTCCGTTTCCGGGATCGCCACCTTCAAGGCGGCGGACGACGTGCGGGCTGTGATCGCCGACATGCCGGGCGACCGGATCATCCTGGAGACGGACTGCCCTTATCTGGCGCCTGTGCCGCATCGCGGCCGCCGCAATGAGCCGGCCTACCTGCCGGCGATCCTCGCCAAGCTCGCCGAGATCCGGGGCTGGTCGCCGGAGGAGGCCGAGCAGCGCACCGAGGACGCCTTCTTCGCCCTGTTCGACCGGATACCACGACCATGAGCGGTCTGCTGGAGTTCACCATCCTCGGGTGCGGGTCGTCTGGGGGCGTCCCCCGCGCCGATGGCGACTGGGGCGCCTGCGATCCGGCCAACCCGAAGAACCGCCGTCGCCGCTGTTCGCTTCTGGTCCGACGGCGTGGCGAGGCGCCGGAGAGCGAGACGACGCTCATCGTCGACACCTCGCCTGATCTCGTCTGGCAGACCTCGCAGGCCGGGGCAAAGCGCCTCGACGCCGTCCTCCTGACCCACGATCACGCGGACCAGACCCACGGCATCGACGACATCCGCGCCTTCTTCATCCGCCAGGGCGCGAAGATCGACTGCCACATGGACGAGGCCACGGCCGCCACCATGCGCCAGCGCTTCGGCTACATCTTCGAAGGCGAGGGGGGCTATCCCGCCATCGGCAGGATCGTTCCCATACCTGCCCATGGCGCCGATTGGACGGTCGAGGGACCCTCAGGCGGGGTGCCGGTGACCACCTTCGAACAGGACCACGGCGCTGTTAAGTCGGTCGGATACCGCTTTGGTAACGTGGCCTATTCCAGCGATGTGGTCGGCTTGGACGACGACGCCCTGGCGGCCCTGCAGAATCTCGACGTATGGATCGTCGATGCGCTCCGCTGGCGGCCGCATCCGACCCACGCCCACGTCGATCTGACCCTCCAATGGGTGAGGATTCTGCAGCCTCGGCGCGTAATCCTGACGAACATGCACATCGATCTCGACTTCGACGAGCTCGCAGCCAAGCTTCCGCCCGGTGTCGAGCCGGCCTATGACGGCCTGCGCTTCGAACATGAGATCGAAGCCTAATCTTCTTGAGAACTCCAATGCTTAAGCTCGGCTTTTTGGCGTCGCGGAACGGTTCGGCCATGCGCGCCGTCATCGCCGCCATCGAAGCTGGCGACCTGGCCGCCCAGCCGCTGATCGCGGTGAGTAACAATCGAAAGGCTGCGGCCCTGGAGTTCGCCGCCGCGCATGGCGTGCCGACGGCGGTCGTCCCGACCCAGACCGATCCGCAGGCCGCCGATGAAAGACTGCGCCAAACCCTTGAAAACGCAGGGGTCGAGCTCGTCGTACTGTCAGGTTATCTGCGCCGTCTGGGGCCTGAAACGCTGCGGCGCTATCAGAACCGTATCCTGAACATCCATCCAGGGCTGCTGCCGGAATTCGGCGGCGAAGGCATGTACGGCCGTAAGGTCCATGAGGCGGTCATCGCCGCCGGCGCCAGCCGCAGCGGCGCGACGATCCACATCGTCGACGAGGTCTACGACCACGGGCCGGTCATCGACCGCCGCGAAGTGCCTGTGCGCCCGGACGACACGGCCGAAAGCCTCGAAGCCCGCGTGACGGCCATGGAGCCAGGCTTCTTCGTCGAAGTCCTGCAACGCATAGCCCGGGGCGAACTTCGCCTCCCGCCCCAACTCAATATTTCCGATAATATTCCTTAGGCGACAATTGTGCGGGCCCCTTAGGACCGCACATACCGTCTCACTCCGCCCTCCGTGGCCTCGGGCCGGAAGCCCAGTCCTTCGAACAGCCGCAGGCTCGCGGCGTTGTCCTCCTTGACGTACGCGACGTACGGACCGGCCTTCCAAGACAACGCCAGCTCAAGCAACGCCTTGCCGTAACCAAGGCCGCGGGCCTGCGGGTTCATGTTGATCGACACCTCGAACCCGCCGCCATCCAGCCGGTCCAGGCGAACCATGCCGACCTTCCGGCCGTCGATCTCGCCGATGAGCAGCACACGACGCTCATCGGCGAGCACGCCCTCGAACCATCGGGTATGGTCGGCCTCGGACACCACCTCGCTATTGAGCGAGCGCCGACGGGTCTCGGGATCGTTGCGCCAGTCAAGAATGTCGGCCGCATCGTCGCGTCGAGCCCGTCGGATTTGCACGCCCCAGCCTCCGGCCGTTTCTCCCGATCAGTCTAGGCCAAGAATCGCACAGCTGCTAAGGCCGGGAGTTGGTCAGTTCGGCTTGGCGCCGCCGCCAGAGACGTCGGGGCCATCGTCGATCTGCTGAGCGGCGCCGGCGTCCTTGCCAGGCAAGCGCCTCAGTGAGGCTTGGACTTGTGCTCGGGCTTGCCCTTGCGCTTGGTCGAGGCCAGTTCCTCCAGCTCCGACTCGGTCATCGACTTGACCATGGATTTCGACGCGCCCTTGAGCTTGCTCTTAGGGGTGTCGCCGCGCTTGGCTGAAAGCGCAGCTCCGGCAGCCTTTTGCTGGGCTGCAGACTTGGCGGGCATCAGATCCTCCTAGTGCAGTTCGTGCTTGATCCGGCTGATCTGGTCGTGGTCGGCCTTGACCTCCTGATAGAGCCGCGAAACGAGGTTCTGGACCTGCGGCGGCAAGTCCGAATCGCCAACGGCGCTCTCGAACTGGGCCTTCAGAACGTCTTCGCCGCGTTCGACTTCGTTGATGACGCCCTTGTCGCTGCTGCCGGTGACCGCGTCCTTCAGACCGACGAACTTGTTGTGCGCCTTGCCCATGAAGGATTGGTCGTCTTCCGGTTTGGCGCCGAAGGTCCGCACCTCCGCCTGGAGCTGACGCGTCAGAGCCAGGCGCTTGTCGACGCGCTCGGCGAACATGCTCTTATAGGTTGGATTGTCGACGTGCTCGGCGGCTTCGCGATAGCCGTTGACGCTGTCGAGCGTGCGCTCGATCAGACCGTTCAGAACCTTCACCGCGTGTTCGTTACCAGCTTGCATCGGGATCTCCTCGGATAGGCCTCCTACAACCCGGGCGGCGCGACGATGTTCCGGAACTGAAGCCCTCGCCTGCTGTTCCCTCGCAGTCGGGAGCGACGGGAGGCCAGATGCGGGTTCTGCTTACGGGCGCCACCGGACTGATCGGTTCGCACGTGCTGGCGCGGCTGCGCGCCGAAGGCGTGGAGGTGCGGGCCGTGGCCAGACGGTCCCATGCTCAAGACAGCGATAAAGCGGTGTCCTGGATCAAGCTGGATCTGCGCGACGCCACGCGCCCCGAAGACTGGCTCCCTTTCCTTGATGGCGTCGACGCCGTCGTGAACTGCGCGGGGGTGTTGCAGGACACCCGAGCGGATTCGACCAGCGCCGTTCACGATCGCGGCCCGGCGGCGCTCTTCAAGGCCTGCGAGATGACCGGCGTGCGGCGGGTCATCCACCTCTCGGCGATCGGGGTCGATCGCGAAAGCCTCAGCGCCTTTTCGCAGAGCAAGCTCGCGGGCGACGAGGCGCTCTCGCGCTGCGATCTGGATTGGGTGATCCTGCGGCCCTCGGTCGTCGTAGGCCGCGCGGCCTATGGCGGAAGCGCGTTGTTCCGAGGGCTCGCGGCCCAACCTCTCGCCTTCGCGCCGCCGGACGCAGGCCCTCTGCAGATCGTGCAACTGGACGATCTGGTCGAGACCATTGTCCGCTTCCTCCGGCCCGACGCGCCGGCCAGGGTCGCGGTGGAAGTCGCCGGGCCGGAACGTCTCTCCTTCGAAGACGTGGTGACGACATATCGGCGCTGGCTCGGCTGGCCCCCTGCCCGGCGGCTTCGGCCGCCTCCCCTCCTGATGGATCTCTCCTACCGCCTTGGCGATTTCGCCGGCTGGCTCGGCTGGAGGCCACCGATCCGTTCGACTGCGCGGCGCGAGATGGTGCGGGGCGCGGTGGGCGACCCCGGAGAATGGACCAGACTGACCGGGATTGCGCCGCAGTCGCTGTCGGCCGCCTTGGCCGCCAATCCCGCGTCCGTACAGGAGCGTTGGTTCGCCAAGCTCTACCTCTTGAAGGCGATGGTGTTCACGGTCTTTTCGACATTCTGGATCGTCACGGCGATCATCTCATTCGGTCCCGGCTATCGCATCGGGGTCGACCTGATGCGGGAAGGCGGCGCAGGTCCGCTCAGCGGGCCGAGCGTGATCGCCGGCGCCCTCGCTGATCTCGCTATCGGCCTTGGCATCGCCTATCGCCCGACCGCGAAGCTCGCGCTTTATGGCGCCTTGGTGCTGTCGCTCTTCTATGTGGTGGCCGGCTCGATCCTGCTGCCGCGGCTCTGGGCCGAGCCCCTGGGTCCGCTCTGGAAGATCTGGCCGATCCTGGCGCTCAACATCGTCGCCTTGGCGATCCTGGACGATCGCTGATGATCTATTTCGCCCTCAAGTTCCTGCACATCATCGGCGCAGCGGTGCTTCTCGGCACCGGAGCCGGGATCGCCTTCTTCATGCTGCTGGCGCATCGAACCGGCCGCGCCGAGGTGATCGCGGCTGTGGCGCGGATCGTCGTCATCGCCGACTTCCTATTCACCGCCACGGCGGTCGTGGCCCAGCCGATCACCGGCCTCCTCCTGGCCAGGACCGTGGGCTACAAGCTGACCGAGAGCTGGATCGTGCTCTCGATCGTCCTCTATCTCGTAACCGGCGCCTTCTGGCTTCCCGTCGTCTGGATTCAGGCGCGGATGAAGACGCTGGCACGTACCGCGGCGGAGAGGGGCGGCCCGCTTCCGGAGGCCTATCATCGCCTCTTCAGGATCTGGTTCTGGTTCGGCTTTCCCGCCTTCGGGGCCGTGGTGGCGATCTTCTGGCTGATGATCGCGCGCCCTGTCCTCTGGACCTAGCCTGACCTTGGGAACCGAAGTCTCAGCGCGCCATTGAGCACCGCGGGGACGGAGATCGAAGAGATGACTGATCTGTCGACCCGGGCCGGCGGCCCGGACCCCCTGCCCGCGCCCCTTCCCGTGCCACCCCCCAGGTTCAAAGGCCAGGCGGCGGTGATCACCGGGGGCGCACGAGGTATCGGCAAGGCGCACGCCATCGCCCTTGCCCGGGAAGGCTGCGACATCGTCATCGGCGACATTCTGGAGGACCTGCCCGACGGGACGCCCTACGAGAAGGCGACCCAGGCGGAGCTCGACGAGACGGCCAGCCAGGTCGAGGCCCTTGGGGTTCGTTGCGTGGCCGTACGGTCCGACGTGCGGCGGCCGGAGGACGGAGAACGCCTCATCGACCTGGCGGTGAGCAAGTTCGGCCGATTGGATATCCTTGTCTCGAACGCGGCGCTCACGATCGAAAACGAGTTGGTGGACACCCCCGCGGAAGACTTCGACACGGTCATCCGGACCAATCTGCTTGGCGCCTTCCACGTGATCAGGCCCGCCTTGAAGATCATGACGCGAGCGGGCCGCGGCCGGGTGATCATCATCGGCTCAGGCGCAGGCCGCCATGCGGAGGAGAAGGCGGGGCCCTATGTGGCGTCGAAATGGGCGCTGATCGGCCTGGCGAAGACGGCGGCGCTCGAGGTCGCCAAGTCGGGCGTGACGGTCAATGTCGTCCTGCCGGGGCCCACAGACACGGCGATGATGAACGGTCCGACTCGCTATCGGCAGGCCGCGCCGGACAAGCCCAATCCGACAAGGGAGGACTACCTCAAGGCCAAGGCCGAGGCGACGCCCATGGGCCTCGCCTGGATCAAGCCTGAAGACGTGGCGACGACCAGCCTATTTCTAGCGAGCGACGAGGCGCGGTTCATCAGCGGGGTCGCGCTCAGCGTCGACGCTGCGGACTGCGCCAAATGGACCTGAACGCCACGTCACGCGCCGCCCCAGCGCGGTCCTGGCGCGCGCTGCTGGTCGGCCAGGGTTCGGGCATGGCCATCGGACAGGTGGTGCTGGGCGTGATCGCCCTTTCCGGCTCTGACGCTTTCGCCAAGCTGCTCGGCGCGGGCTTGCCGGCCGCCGAGGTCACATGGCTGCGCTACGTCGTCTTCACGGCCGCGATCGTCGCCGTGGCGGCGATGAGACCCGGCGCTTCCTGGCGATCACGTCGCCCGAGACTCCAAGTCGTGCGAGGATTGCTGGTGCTTGGGTCGGCTCAGCTCTTCGTGCTGGGGCTCGGCCATCTCGGCGTCGCCGAAGCGACGGCGGTCGCGTTCGTCGCGCCGGTGCTGATCACCTTGCTCTCCATCCCGCTGCTCGGCGAGGTGGTAGGGCGGCGGCGCTGGACGGCGCTTGCCGTGGGCCTGATCGGCGTCCTGATCGTCGTGCGTCCGGGGGCGGAGGCCTTCGGGCCAGGAGCGCTGCTTCCCCTGGCCTCCGCCTTTCTCGGCGCCTTGAGTGTCATCGCCGCTCGTAAGCTTGGAGCGGTCGACGCTCCCACCACCACCCTGCTGTGGAGCGCCTGCGTCGGCCTTGGCGGTCTCACCCTCGCCGCGCCCTTCTGGTTCGAACCCCTAGGCGCACGCGCCCTGTTGCTCGGGCTCGCCATGGGCGGGCTCTACGCCCTCGGCCAGGCAGCGCTGATAAGCGCCTATAGCGTGGCGCCGGCCTCGCTGCTCGCGCCGTTCACCTACGCCCAACTGCTGTCCGCCGCGCTCATCGGGGCGCTCGCCTTCGACCGATATCCGGACGCCGTTTCCCTCGTGGGAATGGGCGTCATCGCCCTGAGCGGCGCCTACACCCTGCTGCGTGAGCGCCATCGAACGCGCGGGCCGTCCGATATCGCCAGAACCGCCGCATGAAGGAGATCTGATGGATACGCCCATTGGTCCGCCTAAGGCTGAAGGACCGCTCGGCTCCTCGCTCCCCGCATATCTTTCCAACGGCCTTATCGGTCTGCGGGTACGCGATCAGCCGCTGGCGGCGGGCATGGCCTTGATCAGCGGCTACAGCGGCGAGCATCCGGTGGAGAAGATCGAGGCCGCGGCTGTCGCGCCCTACCCTCTCGCCGGCGACGTGAAGCTGAACGGCGTGCTGCTCTCCTCGGCTTCCGCCGAGTTGGCGATGCTCGACCAAGCCTATGATTTCGCGACGGGAGAGCTGACCACGCGCACGCGGCTCGTGGTCGGCGGGAGCTCCTTGCTCATGACGTCTCTCACCTTTTGCAGCCGCACGCAGCCCGCGGTCGTTTGCCAGCAGGTCGAGTTCGACTGTTCCGGAGACGACGCCGAACTCGAGATCATGGCGGGGCTTGACTGTCGGGGGATCGAAGGACGGCTCCTATCCGAAATCGGCGAAGCGACCAGCGACGGCGTCAGCCTGGACGGAGCGATACTCTGGGAGGCGCCCGGCGCGCTTTCGACTTGTGGCGTCGCTTACCGGACCGAACTCGAAGGCGCATGGTCCAAGCGCGAACGTCGGCCCTTCGCAGGCGGCCGGGCGCTCACCGCCTATTCGTTAAAGGCTGGCGGCGGAGCGCGTCTCCGCATCCGCCAGATCGCAGCAGTGCTGCCAAGCGCCCTGCACCATTATCCGCATCAACAGGCGGTCCGCCTTCTGGCGCTCGCAGCCGCCTTGGGGTTCGACAAGGTGCGTGAGGAGAACCGCACCGAGTGGAAGCAGCTCTGGCGCAGCCGGCCACGCCTGATCGGAGCAGACCCGCGGTGGCAGGCCCTCAGCGACGCCAGCTTCTTCTATTTGACGAGCTCAGCCCATACGGCGGCGCCGAGTTCGACCTCGATGTTCGGGCTCGCGACGTGGCGGGACTACCACTACTACTACGGCCACGTGATGTGGGACGTGGACACCTTCTGCATCCCTCCCGTCGCGCTCATCCAGCCTAGCGCCGCGCGGAGCATGCTGGACTATCGCTGGCGCGCCTTGGAAGGCGCCGAGCACAATGCACGCATGCACGGCCGCGTCGGAGCGCAATATCCCTGGCAAAGCGGTCCGGCCTTTTGCCACGAAGCGGCGCCCTTGCCTGGGAAGGCCTCGTGGTACGAGGACCACGTCTCCGTCGATGTCGCGCGGGCGTGCCTGCTGGTCGCCCACCTCATGGGGGACGAGCTGCTGGCTCATCGAAAACTCTGGCCGATGGTGTCCGCCGTCGCCGAATGGGTGGCGGATCGGGCGAAGCCAACCGGACGCGGATACGAAATCCGCCGCTCCATGGGCATCGCCGAACGTCCAGAGCCGGTGGACAATCCCGCCTATCTCAACATGACCGCGATACTGGTGCTTCGCGAAGCCATACGCCTGGGCGAGCGGCTGGGGGTTACGCCGCCGCGGCTCTGGGCCGAAGTCGCGGGCAAGCTCGCCCTGCCGATGCAGGACGGCGCGGTCGTCTCGCACGACGGCTATTCGCCCGATGAGGAGAAAGGCGCCACGCCCGACCCGCTCATGGGGCTTTTCCCCTTGAACTTCGACCTCCCGCAGGAGGTATGGGCGCGAACCTTAGGCCTTTATCTGGACCAGGCGGAGGAATACATCGGCAGCCCGATGCTCTCACCGCTATACGGCGTCTGGGCCGCCTATTCTGGCGATCGCGAGCTATCGGCGCGATTGCTCGACGAAGGCTATGCGCGGTTCGAAGCCGGCCGCTTCGGTCAGATTCTCGAGTACCGACCCGATCGGTTTCCAGAGCAACCCCAGGCGGGGCCCTTCGCGGCGAACATGGGCGGATTCCTGAGCAGCGTGCTGCTGGGTTTTCCGGGGTTGCAGCCCAGCTTCGCCGAGCCGGAGGAATGGGCCACGCGAACGATCGTCCTGCCCGCCGGATGGGACGCCATTGAGTGCGACCGGCTCTGGATTCGCGGCAGGCCTATGTCGCTCGTGGCCAAGCACGGAGAGAAGGCCATCCTTCGCCTCGCGACCGACGGGGCTTGATCAAGGCGGCGGAGCGCGTTCGTCTCTGAGGCTGACTCAGCGAGGATCGGCAATGACCACCCGTAACCTGGACGCGCTCTTTCAGCCCAAGTCGATCGCGCTGGTTGGCGCGAGCAACGCGCCGGGGTCGGTCGGACAGGTCCTCTCGCGCAATCTTCTGGAGAGCGGCTTCTCTGGACCGGTTCTCCCCGTCTCGCTCAGCGCGCGAGCTATCCGCTCCTCGATCGCCTATCAGTCGGTGGCCGAGCTGCCGATGACCCCTGATCTCGCGGTCGTGGCCACCCCGGCGCACACCGTTCCGCGGGTCATGGCCGACCTGGCGCAACGGGGCTGCCGGGCCGCGATCGTCATCAGCGCCGGCGTCGACGGCGCAGCTCGCCAGGCGATGCTGGACACCGCCAAGCCATCGCTCATGCGAATCCTGGGGCCGAACTGCCTTGGCTTCATCTCGCCGCGGCGGGGCGTCAATGCGAGCTTCGCACACCTCTTCCCTTCTCCGGGCAGTCTGGCGCTGGTCTCGCAGTCGGGCGCGATCGCCGCGGCGGCTATCGACTGGGCGCACGCGCGAGGCGTCGGCTTCTCGCACATCCTGACCATCGGGGATGCGGCCGACGTCGATTTCGGCGACCTGCTGGACTACCTCGCGCTCGATCACGAAACGCACGGCATCCTGCTCTATGTAGAGAGCATCACCGATGCGCGGAAGTTCATGACCGCGGGACGTATCGCCTCCCGCACCAAGCCGGTCGTCGTGGTCAAGGCAGGGCGCAGCGCCGGCGGGGCGAAGGCCGCCTTCACCCACTCCGGCGCGCTCGCTGGATCCGACCTCGTCTATGAGGCGGCGTTCCGGCGCGCAGGCATGCTGCGCGTGGGCGGCCTACGGGAGCTCTTCGATGCGGTCTCGAACCTCGGCGTGGGTCTGCGGGTCTATGGCGACCGCCTGGCTATCCTCACCAATGGAGGCGGCGCCGGCGTCATGGCGGTCGACGCCTTGGAGGCCCGCGACGGGCGGCTGGCCGAGCTTTCGGAGGAGACGCTCAAGAAGCTGGCCGCTACGGCCCCGGCCCATTGGTCGGGCAGCAATCCGGTCGACATCATGGGAGACGCCCATGCGCCGCTTTACGGCAAGGCGTTGGAGATCCTGCTGGAGGACAAGGGAGCCGACGCCGTCCTGGTGATGAACTGCCCGACGGCGGTGGAGGACAGCACCGCCGCGGCAGACGCCGTGGTCGAGACCCTGAAGGCCAGGCGATATCACAGGCCGGTGCTGAGCGCCTGGCTCGGCCAGACCGCCGTCGCCGAGGGCCGCCGGCGGCTCGCCGCCGCCGGGGTGCCGGCGCACGAGACGCCGGACGAGGCCGTGCGCGCCTTCATGCACCTTGTGAACCATCGGAAGAACCAGGAGGCGCTCATCCGCACGCCCGCGGGCCTTCCAGGCGAGCCGGACCTGGAAGCCGCCAAGACGGTGATCGCCGCCGCCCGCGCCGACGGACGCCTCACCCTCACCGACCCCGAGGCGCGCGCCCTCCTCCGCGCCTATGGCGTGCCGGTGCTCGAAAGCCGAGAGGTGAAAACGCCGGAGGCCGCCGTCGCGGCGGCCGCTGCGCTCAAGGCGCCTGTCGCTCTGAAGATCTTGTCTCCCGACATCACTCACAAATCCGACCTGGGAGGCGTCGCCCTCGGGCTGGATGGGGCCGAGGAGATCGCGTCCGAAGCCCGCGCCATGCTTCAGCGCGTCGCCAAGGCTCGGCCGGACGCGCGGCTCGAAGGCTTCGTGGTGGAGCCCATGGCGCACCGGCCCCAGGCCCAGGAGCTGCTGGTCGGGGTGGCGCAGGACCCGCTCTTCGGACCGATCGTCATGTTCGGGGCCGGCGGGATCAGCGTCGAGGTGACCGCCGACCGCGTCGTGGGATTGCCGCCGCTCGATGACGTCCTCGCCCGCGACATGATCAGCCGGACGCGGATCTCGCACTTGCTGCAGGGCTATCGCGACCACAAGCCGGTGGATGTCGACGCGGTCGTGAACGTGCTGACGCGGGTTTCGCAACTCGCCGTGGGCGAGCCGGAGGTGGCCGAACTGGACATCAATCCGCTGCTGGCCGACCCGTCCGGCGTGATCGTCCTCGACGCACGGGTTCGGCTGCGGCCTGAGGGCGCCACGCGCGCGCGTATGGCCATCCTTCCCTACCCCCGCAGCCTGCACCGCGAGGTGGAGATCGCCGGAGAAAGAGTGCTCGTCCGCGCCATCCGCCCGCAGGACGGCCCTGCTATCGCCGCCATGGTCGAGGCGAGCAGCGCAGAGGACGTGCGCCTGCGGTTCCGGTCGGGGTTTCGAACCCTTCCGCCCGGCTGGCCCGAGCGCCTGTCACAAATCGACTACGACCGGGAGATGGCGCTGGTCGCCATCGGTCCCGACCGCAAGATCCTGGGAGTCTCGCGGCTCGCCGGTGATCCTCAGGGAGAGACCGCTGAATTCGCGTTGATGGTCCGGACGGATCAGCAGCACAAGGGCCTCGGGCGGCTGCTGCTGAACGCGATCCTCGAATACGCGGCGGCCAAGGGGCTGCGCGAGGTGTGGGGGGACGTGGCCCGGGAGAATGCGCCGATGCTGGCCACGGCGAAGAACCTCGGCTTCGTCCGCACGCCTTCGGATGACTTCACCCGAGTGAAGATCGTCAAGACCTTGCAGACGGCGACCGAGCCGGCCTAGCCGACGGCCAGCGCCAGTAGATCGGCCGACTGAAGCCCCGGCGCATGGGCCAGGTCCGCCACATCGCCGATCACGAACAGGGTCGGGCCGCCCGCGCCCAGGCCGAGGGCGCCGAGGCTTCCGAGCACGCCGCGAGCGAGCCGCGCCTGCGGCGTTCCCGCATTCTCCACGGCGAGCGCCGGCGTGGTGGAAGGCCGGCCGGCGGCGATCAGTTGGCGGGAGAGCGCCTCGGCGCAGTCGCGGCCCGTATAGATCGCCAGGGTCGCTTCGAGATCGGCCGCTGCGCTCCAGTCGACGGCGAGGGCGCCTTCCTTCAGCCGCGCCGTGGTGAAGACCACGCGGCGGGCGGCGCCGCGATGGGTGAGCGGAAAGCCGAACTGGGCGGCGGCCGCACAGGCCGCCGTGACGCCAGGAACGATCTCGGTCTCGACGCCGTGCCCGCGAAGATAGGCCTGCTCCTCGCCGACGCGGCCGAAGATGGACGGATCTCCGCCCTTGAGGCGCACGACTTCCAGGCCGCGGCGGACGAGCCGCAGCATCAGGCGATTGATCGTTTCCTGCTTCATGCTGGCCCGGCCAGCGCGCTTGCCGGTCTGGATCTTCAGGCAGGCGGCGGGCGCCAGGGCGAGGATCTCCTCCGACACCAGGGCGTCGTAGAGCAAGGCCTGCGCCGAGCCGATCAGGCGGGCCGCGCGCAGGGTCAGCAGGTCCGCCGCGCCGGGTCCTGCCCCGACCAGCCAGACTTTTCCGGAGATAACTTCAGGCTGCATCCAGAATCTCCCTGTCTGCTGCTGCCAATTGGCGGGCGATCTCGGGCCGGCAGGACCCGCAGTTCGAACCTGCGCCGGTGAGCTCGACGACAGCGTCCACGTCCCTGGCCCCGGTCCTTACGGCGGTTGCGATCGCGCTCGCGCGCACATTGCGGCAGGCGCAGACCACGGGCGACGTATCGACGGGACGCCCTGGCGCGCGTCCGACCAGCAGGGCGGCCCTGTCCACCGCCGACAGATGTTCGATCAGGAAGAGCTCGGCGAGCCAGTCCCGCGGCGGCAAGGCTCCGGAGCTGGTCATGAACAGCACGCGATCCAGCCGCCCACCGTCCAGAAACGCCTCGCGCAACGATCCAGCGCTCGGATCTTCGAAGCGGAGTCCATCGCCGGAGCCGCGCCGCAGCAAGCTGGCGCGAACAGCCTCCCGTTCCCGCTCGTCGCCCCGCCCGGCGAATTCATGCAGATGGCATCCGTGCTGCGGAATGCGGCGCCAGACGAGGTCGAGCTTGGCCGGCGGGGTGAAGGCCTCCCGCGCGATGAGGAAGCCGCGCCAGGTCTCGCGATAGGGGCGAACGCGGGCCGGGGTGTGCTTGAACTCCGGTTGGCCGGACCTCGGGTCGGTCGCGCCGGCGACCAGGGGATTGGCGAGGCCACTCGGCGCGAAGCTGTCGGTCCAGTGCATCGGCATAAAGAGTGAGCCCACGCGTTGCCGATCGGTGAGGCGCGCCAGCGCCACCGCCTCGCCTTCGGTCGTCTGCACGCGGGTCAATGCGCCCTCGACGACGCCCGCGGCGGCCGCGTCCTCCGGATGGATCTCGACGAAGGGCTCGGGCAAATGGCGCCACAGTTCGGGCGCGAGACCTGTCCGCGTCAGGGTGTGCCACTGATCACGGATGCGCCCGGTGTTGAGCGATAGCGGATAGACGCCGTCCACAGCCTGGGCCGGACCGCCCGTCCGCGTCGGGACCATGCGCGCACGGCCATCGGCGGTCTGGAACTTGCCGTCCACGAAGAGCCGCGCCGTTCCGCCCGTTGCGGTGACCGGCCACTGGATCGGCTCCAGGGCGTCATAGTCGTCCGGCGTCATTCCAACGAGGCCGGAAAGGTCGAGCAGCCGCCCATCGTTCTCATAGGCCGTCAGCCGCGCCCACTCCCGAAACACCTGGGCGTTGGTTCGCCAGGAGAAGGCGTCGCCGTAACCCATGGCCTGGGCCACATCGGCGATCATCCGCCAATCGGCCTTGGCCTCGCCGGGCGGATCGAAGAGCGCTCTTTGGCGGGAAATGCGCCGCTCGGAGTTCGTGACCGTCCCATCCTTCTCGCCCCAAGCTAGGGCGGGCAGCTTCACGTGCGCGAACGCCATGGTGTCGGTTTGCGCTATGCAGTCTGAGACCACGACGAACGGGCAAGCCGCCAGCGCCTCACGGACCTTGCTAGCCCGGGGGAGGCTAACGGCCGGATTGGTGGCCATCACCCACAGGGCCTTGATCCGGCCCTCGGCGATCGCCTCGAACATCTCCACCGCCCTCAGCCCAGGGCCGTCCGGCAGGCGCTCGGCCCCCCAGAAGCGCGCGACGCGGGCCCGCGCCGCCGGGTCGAAGTCCATATGAGCTGCAAGGGTGGTGGCCATGCCGCCGGTTTCGCGGCCGCCCATCGCGTTCGGCTGGCCCGTGATCGAGAAGGGACATGCGCCGGGCTTGCCGATGCGGCCGGTCGCCAGATGGGCGTTGATGATCGCCAGCCCCTTGGCGACCCCTTGTGCGGACTGGTTCGAGCCCATGGAGAAGAGGCTGACCGTTCGCGGGGTCTCGGCGAACAGGCTGAAGAAGCGTTCGACATCGCCGAGGGCGAGACCGCAATCGGACGCCACGACCGAGGGCGACTGGTCGTCACGTTCCAGCGCCGCCGCGACGTCCGCGAACCCGCTGACGTGGGCCGCGACATAGGCCCGATCGACCGCGCCGCGCCGGATGAGGTCAGCGAGCAGTCCGTTCCACAGCCGCACATCCATCTGCGGGGCGATGGCGAGGTGCAGGTCGGCGACCTCCGCAGTGTCGGTGCGTCGCGGATCGATCACCACATGCCTCTGCCCGCGGGCGCGCGCGGCCTCCATTCGGCGGAAGAGGACCGGATGCGTCCAGGCGGCGTTGTGACCTGCGAAGATCATCAGATCGGCCAGGTCCAGGTCCTCGTAGCAGCCGGGAACGAGGTCCGCCCCGAACGCCAGCTTGTGGGCGACGACCGCCGAGGCCATGCAGAGGCGCGAATTGGTGTCGATGTTGGCCGAGCCGATAAAGCCCTTCATGAGCTTGTTGGCCGCGTAGTAGTCCTCGGTCAGCAGCTGGCCGGAAACATAGAAGGCGACAGAGTCCGGCCCATGGCGCGCGATGGTTTCCGCAAACCGGCGCCCCACAAGGCTGGCCGCTTCGCTCCAGCTGACCCAGCGGTCGCGGATCATGGGATGAAGCAGCCGTCCCTCGAGGCCGACGGTCTTGCCCAAGGCGCCGCCTTTGGAGCAGAGGCGGCCGAAGTTCGCCGGATGGGCCGTATCGCCCGCCAGAATCAGGTCCCGCCCCTGCGCGGCTCCGGAGACGCCGCAGCCGACACCGCAATAGGGACAGATGCTGCGCCGCTGGGCCACGGTTCAGGCGCGTCCCAGCAGCAGGCGCCCGTCACGAACTTCCAGCGGGATGACCGGCGTGCAGCCCTTGCCGCGATCGGCGCCCATCGGCTCTCCGTTCGCCAGATCGATGGCCCAGGCGTGCAGCGGACAGGTCACCGCGTGACCGTGGATGATGCCTTGGCTCAGCGGCCCGCCCTTGTGCGGACAGGCGTCCTTGAGGGCGAAGACGCGGCCATCGCCGGTCCGGAATATCGCCACGTCGCCGCTGGGCGTCGGCACCCGCCGCGCGCCCCTCAGCGGGATGTCGGTGACGGCGCCGACATCGGTCCAGGCGATTGGATCTTTGACCAGGGCGTTCATGCGGGCGCGAACTCCATGCGGCGGCTGAGGGGGTTGAATTCTTCGGTGTGGCGTCCGGCGACCCGCTCCGCCCACGGATCGATCCGTGCGAAACGCTGCGAGTAGGCGAACCGGTCGTAGAGCGCGCGACGCGTCTCCGGATCCTCGACCTGGGCCTTGATGCTCTCAAGGCCGACGCGCGCCATCCATTTGTAGATGCGTTCCAGGTACCAGCCCTGCTCGCGATAGGCCTGGGTGATGGCGCAGATGGTCCAGAGAGCCTCCTCCTCGGTCACGACCTTGGTCAGGAGCTGCGTGCCCTGGATGTGGAGGCCGGCGGCGCCGCCGACGTGGATCTCATAGCCGCTGTCGACGCACACCACCCCGATGTCCTTGCAGGTCGCCTCGGCGCAGTTGCGCGGGCAGCCGGAGACGGCGAGCTTCACCTTGGCGGGCGTCCAGGAGCCCCACATGAACTTCTCAAGCCGAACCCCAAGACCGGTCGAGTCCTGGGTTCCGAACCGGCACCAGTCCGAGCCGACGCAGGTCTTCACCGTGCGCAGGCCCTTGGCGTAGGCGTGACCGGACACCATGCCCGCGGCGTTGAGGTCCGCCCAGACGGCCGGCAGGTCGTCCTTCTTCACGCCCAGGAGGTCGATGCGCTGGCCGCCCGTGACCTTGACCGTCGGAATCTGGAACTTGTCGACGACGTCGGCGATGGCGCGCAGCTCGTCGGCGGAGGTCAGGCCGCCCCACATCCGCGGCACGACCGAATAGGTGCCGTCCTTCTGGATGTTGGCGTGCACGCGCTCGTTGATGAACCGAGACTGCTTGTCGTCGCGGTACTCGCCTGGCCAGGCGCAGAGCAGATAGTAGTTCAGGGCCGGCCGGCAGCTGGCGCAGCCGTCGGGCGTCGTCCATTCCAGCGCCTGCATGACGGCCGGCATGGACTTCAGGCCATCGGCTATGATCCGGCGCCGCGTTTCTTCGTGGCCGTGATGGGTGCACCCGCACACCGGCTTGGGGCCGATCTGCGCCTGGAAGGCGTCGCCCAGCGTCGCCATCAGCAGCTTTTCGACCAGCGGCGTGCAGGAACCGCACGAAGCCGAAGCCTTGGTGACCGCCCTCACCTCCTCCAGCGACTTGAGGCCTTCAGAAACGATGGCGCCGGTGATCGCGCCTTTGCACACGCCGTTGCAGCCGCAGATTTCCGCATCGTCCGCCAAAGCCGCAACGGCCGCGCTAGGGTCCAGGCCTCGAAGGCCCTCCGTCACGCTTTGGCCGAAGATCAGGGTCTCGCGAATGTCGGCCACCTCGACGCTTTGACGCATAAGGTCGAAGTACCAGGCGCCGTCGGCCGCATCGCCGAAAAGCACCGCGCCGGCCACCCTGCCGTTCTCCAGCACGACGCGCTTGTAGACGCCGCGCCCGGCGTCGCGGAACACGATGTCCTCGCATCCCTCCCCGCCGGAGAACTTGCCAGCCGAAAAGACGTCGACGCCAGAAACCTTCAGCCGGGTCGAAAGCACTGAGCCTTCGTAGGCCGCATCGGCCCCGGTCAGGTCCGCCCCGAGGGCCTTGCACATCTCCCAGATCGGGGCGACGAGGCCGTAGCATTGGCCGCGGTGCTCCACGCATTCGCCCACGGCGGAGATGCGAGGATCGGAGGTGCGCATCCGATCATCGACGACCACCCCACGACCGACCTCCAGCCCGGACGCCCTGGCGAGCGCCGCGTTCGGCCTGATGCCGACGGCCATGACCAGCAGGTCGCACGGCAGGGTGCGGCCGTCCTTCAGCTTCAGGCCTGCGACATGGCCTTCGGCTCCGACGATCTCTTCCGAAACCGCGCCGAGTTCGGTGTCGACCCCCTTCTCCGCCAAGGCGCTGGCGAGGAGGAAGCCAGCCGAGGCGTCGAGCTGCCGTTCCATGAGCACGTCGACCAGGTGGACGACGGTCGCCGCCATGCCGCGGCGCACGAGCCCGTAGGCCGCTTCGATCCCGAGCAGGCCGCCGCCGATCACCACAGCTCGTGCGCCTGGCTTCGCGGCCGCGGCGATCATCGCGTCCACGTCATCGAGGTCGCGGAATGTCACGACTCCCTTGAGGTCTGCGCCGGGCAAGGGCAGTCGGATGGAATCGGACCCGGTGGCGAGGATCAGGCGGTCGTAGGCCAGCTCCAGGCCGCCCTCCGCGCGCACGACCCGCGCTTCACGATCTATGGCCTCCACAGCCCGCCCGGCGTGCAGCGTGATCCCGTTGTCGCGGTACCAGGCCTCGTCGTTGATGACGATGTCCTCGAACCGCTTCTCGCCCGCCAGCACTGGCGAGAGCATGATCCGGTCGTAGTTCACGCGGGGCTCGGCGCCGAAGATCGCGATCTCGTAGCGATCTGGATCGCGCTTCAGCACCTCCTGGACGGCGCGGCAGCCGGCCATGCCGTTGCCGACGATGATCAGCCGTTCCTTGGTCATGAGGGGTCCTCCAATCAGACGCGCGAGGGCGAGCCGGCCGCCTCAGGCCCGGCGATCCAGGTGCGCCGCCACCGGGCCTTCACTCCGGTGAGGCAGACCAGGGCGATAAGGGCGAGACCGGCGAAGGCCAGCAGGCCCGCCTGATAGGAACCCGTCGCCTGCTTGGCCCAGCCGAGGCTGGCCGCGAGATAGAAGCCGCCGACGCCCCCGGTCATGCCGACGAGCCCGGTGACCACGCCGATCTCCTTGCCGAACCGCTGGGGCGCGAGTTGGAAGACGGCGCCATTGCCGGCGCCCAGCGCCATCATGCTGAACAGCAGGACAAGCAGCGCGATCCAGACGCTCGGCGCATGGAAGCTGGCGAGGGCGAGGCCCAGGGCCGCGAGCATGTAGACGACGGTTAGCGTCCGCACGCCGCCGAAACGATCTGCGATCGCTCCGCCCACGGGACGGATGAAGGAGCCGGCGAAGACGCAAGCGGCCGTGAAGAAGCCGGCGGTGACCGGGCTCAGCCCGTACTCGGCGTTGAAGTAGATGGTGAGCGACGAGGAGAGCCCAACGAAGCCGCCGAAGGTCACCCCATAGAGCAGCATCAGCCACCAGGCGTCGGCGGTCTTAAGCACGTCCAGATATTCGCCCAGCGCCTTCGGAGCCGGGCGGTTCGGCGCGTCCTTGGCGCAAATGAGGAAGACGACGAAGGCGACCAGCAGGGGGAGGCAGGCAAGGCCGATGACGTTGTTCCAGCCGTAGGCCTGGGCCAGGCCAGGCGCAAAGAGCGCGGCCAAGGCGGTGCCCGAGTTGCCGGCGCCCGCGATGCCGAGCGCCAGACCCTGATGTTCGGGCGGATACCAGCGCGATGCGAGCGGCAGGGCGATGGCGAAGGACGCGCCGGCGACCCCGAGCACGACGCCGAGGATCAGGACATGATGATAGCTGTGCACGCCGAGAAACCAGGCGGCTGAGAGCCCGGCGAGCACGACAAGCTGGGCGAGGATTCCGGTCCGCTTAGGTCCGATGTGATCAACCAGCACTCCGGCCGCCAGACGCAGCAAGGCGCCCGCGAGCACCGGGACCGCGACCATCAGTCCCTTCTGGGCTGCGTCGAGGGCGAAGTCCTTGGCGATGGCGACGCCGAGCGGCCCGAGGATCACCCAGACCATGAAGCTCAGGTCGAAATAGAGGAAAGCAGAGAGAAGGGTCGGCGTATGGCCCGCCTTGAGGAAGGAGCGGCTCAGCATGGAAGTGGCCCCGTGCGAATTGGACGGAAGCGGCGGCGTCGCCGTGGGTGCGGGTCGGCTCTCCTGCGAGCCGTCCAGAGAAGCCGCGAACGCCGTTGTCCTGGGCCGTGAGGAAAGGAGAACACCGCTCGACGCGGCGGTCACGCGCTGCGAGCCGGGTTGCCTTGGATCATTTGTTGCAGAGCGAAAAGCAGGCGCCCGAAAAATAGGCGCGCACTAATTTTAGGCGCCAGGCGCCGACCCGCCAAAAGCGCCCGGGTCGAAAAGCCCCAGAACTCGGGCCTTCTCGGCGCGGTCCACCTGCCCCCAGCGCACCATCTGCGCAAGCAGCCAGTCAGCGTCTTTCGCGGCGATGTCTCCGTCGAAGCGGATATGCTTCAGACCTCGCGCTATCGCCGTCGACGAGGCGCCCAGATGCTCCGGTTCGGCGAGGAGCTCCGCCAGGCTCTCGCGATTGGCTGGGTCGCCCGCCCAGGCCATCGCCCGAGCCAGCGCCCTAAGGACCGCCTGCAAGGCCGCAGGATCCCGGCTGGCCCAGCTCTTTGGCACGCCGAAGACCTTGTCGAGCGCCTGAGGAGCCAGGTCGGCGATCCGCACCGCGACGCGGCCGACCGCCTGCTCTTCGGCCACGGCGTTCCATGGCTCGCCGGCGCAGAAGCCCTCGATGGCGCCCCCGGCGAGCAGAGCAGCCATGCGGGGCGGCGCGGCGACCGTGATGCGGACGTCATGGTCCGGGTCGACTCCCGCGCCGCACATCCAGTTGCGCAGCAGATAGTTATGGATGGAGTACGGGAACACGACGCTGAAGGTCAGCAGGCTGGCGTCCGCCTCTCGCCGGCGGTCCACGAGGGCTAAGAGGCCTGCCGCCGGATCATCACCCAGCGAGAGACGAGAGGAGATGGTGAGGGCCGCCCCTCCCCGCCCGAGCGCCGTTGGAGCCAAGATCTCCGTCGGCTCGCAGCCGAGCCCGAGGCTCTGGGCCACGACCATGGGCGCCAGCATATGGGCGCCGTCCAAGGCCCCGACGGCGAGCTTGTCGCGGATCGTGGCCCATGAGGCCTCCCGACTGAGGGTGACCGCCAGGCCTTCGTCGGCGAAAAATCCCATGGCGTGGCCGACGATCAGGGCGGCTGCGTCGCATAGCGGAACATAGCCAAGGCTCACCGGCGTCATTGGCCGTCCCCCTTCAACACGCCTGCGAAGGCCAGCAGGTCGGCGGCGACCGCCGCCAAAGGTCGTCCCGTGTCCATCGAGAGTTTGCGCAGGAGCCGGTAGGCGGCCTCCTCCTCCAGACCGCGCTCCTTCATCAGCAAGGCCTTGGCCCGTTCCACCGTCTTGCGTGAGGCGAGATCGGCCTTGGCCTTTTCAAGGTCCTTGCGAAGCTGGTGCATCAGCTGAAAGCGGCTCAGGGCGACCTCGAGCACGCCCCGGACGCGGCTCGGCGCCAGCCCGTCCACGACATAGGCGGCGACGCCCGCGCGAACCGCCTCTTCAGCAAGTCCAGGTTCGGAGCGATCGACGAACATCACGACCGGACGCGGGTTGACCTGCCCGGCCTCGCGCAGGCTGTCGATGGTGTCCCGGTCCGGGCTCTCGGCGGCGACCACCACCACATCGGGCGCGAAAGCGCGGGCCTCGGCCTCGTCGAAGGTCGTGGAATGGCGCGCCTCCAGCGGGTCCACCCCCGCCAGGCCTTCGACCACGAGCGCAGCCCTGGCCGAATCCGGGTCTATGATCAGCACGCGCATGCCGCTCGACTAACGGGCCTTGGGCGGCCCACGGCAGAGCCTTCACCAATGAGGTCGGTCGTTCAGATCGATAACGCCCAAATCACGTACAGGCGTCGCCGCGTGTTTGGGCGTTATCGCGCTCGGAGAGTTCGGCCAAGAGCGCTTCGCGCTCCTCAGGGGTATTAGCGCCGCGTAGCCGCGCCCGCGCGCTTGGAGGGCATGAAAGCCGGGTGAGACCCGCGCGCTCGATCAGGCGTCCCACCGGCCACGCGGCCTCGGCGTCATGCGGAAGCGCCTCGGCGCCGACGACGAACGGAAAGTTCAGCCCGTCGAACGCGGCGCCGTCTTCTGTCAGCAGCGGCGCCAGATCCGAAGCGACGATGGTCGGAGCGTCGACCGCAAGCACCAGCATCCGACGAGCGCCTGCCGACCGCAGGCGACGCGCCCCCGCAAGGATTCCCCCGACCGGCCCGCCGAGCGGGACGTCGTCGCGCACGAACGGATGCCCATAGTCGACGGGGCCGACCGTGATCACCAACTCCGCACCGGCCTCTCTGGCGAGATCAGCCACCCGATCCACCGCCCTGCGGCCATCCCAATCCATGGCGGCCTTTTCGCCGCCCATCCGGCTCGACGCCCCGCCGGTCAAGATCATGGCTCCAAGCCGCATCTTGCGCCTCCTCCGCGCCATGAGGGTAGCGCCGCCGGCGCGGAAGAAAAGTCGTGGCCGTCGGGGAATACAGCTCTCGGTGGCGCCCGCGCTTCTTTTGGGTGCGGGGATTTCCTAAGCTCATCGCGCGACTGGGGGCGTCGGGGGACGATTCGGATGTGGCTGTTGCGCGTGCTCGTCGCGACGCTTGCTGTGCTCGGCATAGCGATCGCGCTTGCGCCTGAGCCCAAGCCGGGATCGATCGTCTCCGCGACGGCGCCCCGGGTGATGGCGGGCGCGCCAGGGCGTCTTCCACTCGCCGAGCTCCGCGACCGGGATCACAACATCCCGACGTCCCTTCTGAGCGAGCTGGAACTCTTCCGCTCCTGGACGGCCGAGCATGGCGTCCAGCCGCTGGAGCTGGAGTTCGGGCCGATCCGGCGCGTCCGCTATCTCGGGATCATCTATCAGGGCGCGATCTTCGACGCCGCGGGCCAGAACGCGCTCTATCTGCGTTGCTCGACTGACCGGCGAGTCAAACCCGTGAGCGTCGGCGGCGTGAACACCACGGTCACCGAGGCGATCGTCAGGCTCGATCCGAGCTGGTGTCGCGATGGCCAGATCTATCTGAGGATGGTCGGCGGCGAGAAACGCAACATCGGCGTCGCAACGCCCTACCAGCGTTCGGCCCTGGCCTATCTCAAGCAGTCCTATCTTGGTTATGTCGGGTTCTTCCTGACGGCTTTCAGCGTTTTGCTGGCCGTCTTCTTTGCCGGCGGCCTGGCGGCTCGAAGGTTCTCGCGAGGACTGGATCCGGTCCTGGGCGGCTTGCTTGCGATCGGCTCAGCATCGCTCTTCGCCTTCTACGTCTACGCCTGGACGCCGACACCGGCCCCTGCGGGCCTGCTCGCGCCGATCGCTTTCGGCCTCGTCTGCCTGGCGGCGTGGCTGCGCGCTCCTGGTCTGGCCGCATCGGTATGGCGCGCGCAGCGCAACGTCGTGCTGGCCTGGTTTGTCGTCGGCATAGCGACGATGAGCATCCTTCACCTGGCCGGCACGGGATCGGGCGCGTGGGAGCCCGCCTACCGGTTCGCGCCGGCGATCTGGTCGTCGGACCACACCCTGCCGATGGTGCTGGCGGAGGTGGCCCGGATCGGCGTCCTGCCGCAGGAAGGCCATGTCGGCGAGTGGTCGCTCAGCGATCGTCCTCCCCTGCTGGCCGGCGCCTATCTGCTTTCGGCCGATCTGCTGGCCGTTTTCCAAAGCAACAACGATGGGCCGCACCTTCAGCCCATCGCGCTTGGCGTGGGAGGGATTGCCGCCTGTTCGTTGTGGGCCGCGACCTTCTTCTGGGCGCTGCGGCGAGCCGCGGGACGGAGCAGCGGCCTGGCGATACTGGCGCTCGCCGCGGTTGCGGTGACGCCATTTGCGCTCTTCAACACCGCCTATACCTGGCCGAAACTGCTTGGCGCAGCGTTCAGCCTCGCCGCGGCGGCCTACGTCTTCCGACGCGGCGCCCGCACTAGCCTGGGAGAGGCGATGACCTATGGCGCGCTGGCGGGCTTCGCCCTGCTTTGCCACGCGGCTTCGGCCTTCTTTCTCGCACCGGTTTCCCTGATCTATGTCTGCACGCGGCTCTGGCGCTCGCCCAAGGCGCTCGTGGCCGGAGCCGCAGTCGGGCTTTGCCTGCTGGGATCTTGGTCGGCCTTCAAGCTCACCGTGCTGCCAAGCCACGATCCGTTGCTGGCCTATGCGCTCACAGGCGAAATCTCACTCAAGCCCGATCCGCTGGGGCCTCGTCTCGTCGAACGCTACAGGGGCGTCGGGTGGTCGGAATGGCTGGCGGCGAAGGCCGAGGTCGGGGCGTATCTCTTCACGCCCACGCCACTCGCCGGCCCGCTGCCGCTCGAACGCCCGCCTGCCCCGCCGCAGGCGGATCTTCCGGCGCAACTCAGGTTCTGGGACTTCTACGCGCTCAGCGCCGGCAACGTGGCGCTGCTGATCCTTGCTGCGTCCGGCCTGATCGGCGCCTTGGCGGCCCGCGGAACATCGGCCCAGGCGGTCACGGCGGGACGGCTGATCCTGGCCGCCGCGGGGTGTTACGTCCTCTTCGTCGTCGCCACCTTCCTTCCGCTCTTCATTCACCAGTTCAGCTATGACGCGATCCTCGCCGCAGCGTTGGCGGGCGCGATCATTTTGACCGATCGCGGCCGCGCTCCAGCGCTCATGGGTCTGGCGGCGCTGAGCGCGCTCTACACCGCGGCGATATGGGTGGCCGGGCCGCTTGGCGAGGTGCGTACGATCGATCTTGCGGCCGCCGTCGCCCTGCTTTGGCTCGCGGGATCGCTGCTGCTTGGTTTGAGCCGGCTAGACGAAAATATCGGCTGGCGGCGGGTGCTGGTCCTGACGCTCGCACTAGCGGCGGTGTCAGGCGCGGCGATCGCTTGGTGGCCCAGCGCGCACATCCTTGAGCGCGGACCGGAGCGCATCGCGATTCACTCCGAGGCCCATCCCTCCTGCATTGGCGCGTTCGACGCCGTCATGCCGCGGAAGGACGGATCATGGCTGGCCTATGGCTGGGCTTGGGACATGACGGCCGGCGTCCACGCTCAGGCGGTGCGCGTTCTGGATTCGGCCGGCGCAGAGCTTGGCGCGGCGAAGATGGGCCAAGCGCGGCCTGACGTTCCGGCCGCCTTCCAGTTCGTGCCCGACGCCGCCGCCGGCTGGGCGCTGGACCTGCCTCGCCGACCGGTGCGCCCCCGCGCAATCGCGGTCCTGGCGGACGGAACCGAGTGCGTTCTCGGCGGAGTGGCGCCATGAACTCGCTGGAATCGCCTCACCTTCCGCGGCAAAAGCGTCCGACTGGCTCCAAGGCCCAATGACAAAGCGAATATTCATCACCGGAGCGGCGGGCCTCGTCGGCCAGAACCTCATCGCCCAACTGGCGCGAAGCGGCGAGTTCGAGCTGATCGCCGTCGACAAGCATCCGCAGAACACAGCCATCCTGCAGGAACTTCATCCGCAGATGAAGGTCATGCAGGCGGACCTCGCCGAGCCGGGCCCCTGGGAAGACCTCGTCGCGCAATGCGACGCCGTCGTGATGCTGCAGGCCCAGATCGGCGGGCTAGATCCGCAGGAGTTCGAGCGGAACAACATCATCGCCACCCAGCGCGTGCTGGCCGCGGCCAGGGCGGATGCGCACCTCGTCCACGTCAGCTCCTCAGTCGTGAATTCGGCGGCGCGAGACCTCTACACCGAAAGCAAGAAGCGTCAGGAAGCGTTGGTCGCGGCCAGCGACCTTTCCCACGTCATCCTGAGGCCGACTCTGATGTTCGGCTGGTTCGACCGCAAGCATCTCGGATGGCTGCGTCGTTTCATGAGCAAGACGCCGGTCTTCCCGATCCCGGGAGATGGTCGCTATCTCCGCCAGCCACTCTATGCCGGCGACTTCGCGGCGATCATCCGCGCCTGCCTGCAGAACCGGATGCAAGGCGCCTACAACATTTCCGGGCTAGAGCGCATCGACTACATCGATCTCATCCGGCTGATCCGTGAGATCGACGGAGCGCGCACGCCGATCGTCAAGATTCCGGTCTGGCTTTTCGCTTTCCTGCTGAAGACCTACGCCCTCCTCGATCCCAACCCGCCGTTCACCGCCGCGCAACTCGAGGCGCTTCGCACGCCGGACATCTTCGAAGTGATCGATTGGCCGGGCATCTTCGCCGTACGGGCCACCCCGTTGCGCGAGGCGCTGACGGCGACCTTCAAGGATCCGACCTACGCCGATGTCGAACTGAAGTTCTGAGCATGTCGTCCGAGAAGAAGCTGTTGGTGATCGGCGCGGGTCCTATGGGCCTGGCCGCAGCCTATTTCGCCGCAAAGGCCGGTTGGCAGGTCGAGGTTCTGGAAGCTGGCGATCGGCCCGGCGGCATGGCCGCGCACTTCGATTTCAACGGCCTGTCGCTGGAGCGCTTCTACCACTTCTGCTGCCGCAGCGACGTGGACACCGAAGCCCTGCTCGCCGAACTCGGCCTGCCGCCGATCCGTTGGGTCCCGACCAAGATGGGCTTCTTCGTGGACGGCGCCTTGCACGCGTGGGGAGATCCGATCGCGCTGTTGCGGTTTCCGGGCCTGAACCTGATCGAGAAGGTGCGCTACGGGCTGTTGGCCTTCAGTTCCACAAAGCGTTCCGACTGGCGGCGGCTGGACAAGATCAGCGCCGCCGACTGGTTCCGCGCCTGGTGCGGGCGAAGGGTCTACGACAAGCTCTGGCGCCCACTTTTCGACCTGAAATTCTATGAGTTCGCCGAGCAGATCTCGGCCGCCTGGGTCTGGCAGCGGATCAAGCGCGTGGGCCGTTCGCGCCGGTCCCTTCTGCAGGAGGAGCTTGGCTATATCGAAGGCGGATCGGAGGCCCTGGTGGCAGCCCTTGTCGAGGCCATCGAGAGGCTCGGCGGCAAAGTCCATCTCTCGACGCCGGCGTCCAAGATCCTGATCCAGAACGAGGCCTTGCTCGGGATCCAGAGCGCCGACGGCCGCCGTTTCGAGGCGAGCCAGGTGATCTCGACGGTCGCCATGCCCTATGCCGCAAGGTTGCTGGAAGATCGCTCTGAACTCGCGAAGCGCTACGCCGCGTTCGAGAACGTCGGCTGCGTGTGCGTGGTCCACCAGCTGGCGAGGCCGGTCTCGAAGAACTTCTGGGTCAATATCTCCGACCCGGACATCAATGCGCCGGGGCTGGTGGAGTTTTCCAACCTGCGCCCGCTCGACCGCCACATCGTCTACGTGCCCTACTACATGCCGGCCTCGAACCCTGCCTTCCCGAGGCCCGACGAGGAGTTCGTGGCCGAGAGTTTCAAGGCGCTGCAGCGGGTGAATCCCGCCCTTCGAGACGAAGATCGCCTCGCCAGTCATGTCGCGCGCCTGCGCTACGCCCAGCCCGTCTGCGACGTCGGATTCGCCGATCGCGTGCCGCGAGCCCAGACCGAGATCTTAGGGCTGCAAGTCGCCGACACCAGCTTCTACTATCCGGAGGATCGCGGCGTTTCGGAAAGCATCCGGTTCGCGCGCGCCATGGTGGAGGCGTTGCCGCGTGCTTGACCTGCGCCCCTTGATGAGCCGGCAGTTCGTGGCCTTCCTCGCTGTGGGCGGCACGGCCGCAGCGGCCCAATGGCTCAGTCGCTTCGCCTTCAGCCACGTCCTCCCCTATTCCGGCGCGCTGGTCGCCGCCTACGGCGTCGGCGTCATCGTGGCCTTCGAGCTGAACAGACGTTTCGTCTTTCCGACAGCCGGACCCGACCGCAAGGCGCAGTTTCTGCGCTTCCTGGCCGTGAACGCCGTATCCTTCGCCATGGTCTGGCTGGTTTCGATGCTGCTTGGCGAGGTGCTCCTGCCGCAGGTCATGGCGCGTCAGTGGGCGGAGGCGATCGGGCACGGGATCGGGGTGCTTTCCCCGGCCGTGCTAAGCTATCTTCTCCATCGCAGCTTCACCTTCCGGGGACCCGTGACGTGACGCCGCCCTCGCAGAGAGCCGCCACAGCCGCGCAAGGCGGCGTCCCGCTTCCGCTTGTCGTGGACCTGGACGAGACGCTCGTCCGTACCGACACCCTGTTCGAACAGTTCATTGGTTTGGCCTTTAAGCGACCGCTCGCCGCCCTCGCCCTACTGCCGGCGCTTCTCGGCGGTCGGGCCAGGTTCAAGGCGCGGCTCGCCGCAGCGCACCCGATCGACGCCGCCCTCCTCCCCTACGACGAACCGCTGGTGGCGTTCCTGACCGAACAACGGGAGCAAGGTCGCCCGATCCATCTCGTCACCGCCGCCGATCATACGGTCGCCGAGGCCATCGCGGCGCATTGCGGGTTCTTCGACACCGCCGAAGGCAGCAACGGCGCGACCAATCTCAAGGGCTCGCGCAAGGCCGAGCGTCTGAGCGAGCGTTTTCCCGAGGGCTTCGTCTATGCCGGCGATTCCCGCGCCGACCTGCGGATCTGGGACAAGGCCGAGGCGATCATACTGGCAGGCGCGGCCGCTGGTGTGACCGGGCAGGCCCGGAATCTCGGCAAACCGATCGAGGCCGAGTTCAACCGCGAAGGCGCCGGTCCCGCCGCCTGGACCCGCGCCCTGCGCCTGCACCAGTGGGCCAAGAACCTGCTGGTGTTCATTCCCCTGCTGCTGTCGCAGCAGTTCGCGGACCCGAACAAGGTGGCGCTCAGCTTCGCGGCCTTCCTCGCCTTGGGGCTGACGGCGTCGGCGACCTATCTCATCAACGACCTTTCGGACCTCGGTTCTGATCGGCGGCACGCGACCAAGCGTCGGCGGCCCTTGGCGGCAGGCGACCTGCGGATCGCCGAGGTCGCGCTGGCGGTTCCGGCGCTGCTTGCCGCCGCCGCCTTGCTGGCGCTGCTGGTCTCTCCGCCCCTGTTGCTGGGGCTTGCCGCCTATGCGGCGCTGACCCTGACCTACACCTTCTATCTGAAGCGGCGGGCCGTTCTCGACGTGGCGGCGCTGGCGGCTCTCTACGCCATCCGCATCTCTATCGGCGCCGCGGTGATCGGCGCGGAGCATTCGCCCTGGCTGTTGACCTTCTCGCTGTCGTTCTTCTTCTCGATCTCGCTCGCCAAGCGCTATGCGGAGATCCATAACCTTCAGGCCGCCGCCGAGCGTCGACCTCTGCCGGGCCGCGGCTACAGGACCGACGATGGCCCTGCGGTCCTCGCGCTCGGCGCCTCCTCGAGCATGGCGTCGGTGCTGATCATCGTCGTCTACCTGATGGAGGAGGCGTTCCCCTCCAACCTCTACGATCATCCCGACTGGCTTTGGGCGGCGCCGTTCCTGCTGATGATCTGGGTGGCGCGGATATGGCTGATCGCCGGTCGCGGGGAATTGGACGAGGATCCGATCGCCTTCGCCATTCGCGACCGTTTCAGCTGGCTTCTGGCCGCGCCGCTCGTCCTTGGCTTCGCCCTCGCCTCCATCGCATGGCCGTGAGCTTTCACGAGGAGGTCGTGCGCCCTTGGGGCCGATTGCTCGAGGTCGTCGAATGCGTCGCGCGACCCCGTCACCGAGATGAGCTCGCGGCCTTGATCACGGAAACCAAGGACGGCGGGCGCCTATTGGGCATGGGGCTTAGTCGGTCCTACGGCGATAGCGGCCTCAATCCCGGCGGGCGCGCGGTCGCCATGCGCGGCCTCGACCGTTTCATCGCCTTCGACCCGCGCGCCGGCGTCCTTACGGCGGAGGCCGGCGTAAGCCTCGACGAGATTTTACGTCTCGTCGTTCCTCATGGCTGGTTTCTCCCGACCACGCCCGGCACCCGTTTCGTGACCCTCGGCGGTGCGGTCGCCAACGATGTGCACGGCAAAAACCATCACCGGGCCGGCTCCTTTGGCCGCCACGTTCGCCGCATCGGCCTCGTGCGTTCGGACCGAGCCGGCGTTCTGGAGCTCTCGGCCGCCGCCGAACCGGAACTGTTCTACGCCACCCTTGGCGGGCTCGGCCTCACCGGCCTGATCGTGTGGGCCGAGATTTCGCTCTCGTCGATCCCCAGCAGCCTGGTCGATGAGGAAACCGTACCTTTCCGCGACCTCTCGGAATTCTTCGCCCTGACGGCCGAAAGCGAACCAAAGTTCGAACACATCTCGGCCTGGGTCGACTGCACCGCTGGGGGGCGCGCCTTGGGCCGGGGCGTCATGTTTCGTGGAAATTGGGCGCACGAGGGCGGGCTTAAGCCTCATCCTGCCGGGCAGCGGCTGTCCGTCCCCATCACAGCGCCCCCTGGCCTGATGAACGGTGTGACGCTCAGGGCCTTCAACACCGCCTATGGGATGGTCCAACGGCTCAAGCGCGGCATGAGCAGGACCCACTACGACAAGGCCTTCTATCCCTTGGACGCTATCGGCGGCTGGAACAGGCTTTATGGCCCTCGCGGCTTCTACCAGCATCAGTTCATGGCTCCGCCGGAGACCCAGGAGATGGCGATGACGGAGGCGCTGCGGCTGCTCGCGAGGTCTGGTCAGGGCTCCTTCCTGGCCGTGCTAAAGAGCCTGGGGCCCCTTCGCTCGGGCGGTCTGGTCTCGTTCGAAGGACCAGGTCTGTCGCTGGCGCTCGATTTTCCGAACCGAGGAGAAGAGACGCTGCGCCTGCTCTCACAGCTCGACGAGATCGTCGTAGCCGCCGGCGGCCGCATCTATCCTGCCAAGGACGCACGGATGTCGCCAGCAACCTTCAAATCGGGCTATCCGCGCTGGCGTGAGTTGGAAGTCCTCCGCGATCCGCTCTTTTCCTCCGGCTTCTGGCGACGAGTGACCGATGACTGATCAAGCCTGGCGAGGGCGCGGCGTCCTGATCCTTGGCGCGGGCTCGGCGATCGCCGAAGCGGTCGCTCGCGATCTCGCGGCGCAAGGGGCTCGGCTCGCGCTTGTCGCTCGCAATCCCGAACGACTGACGCAGATGGCGGCGGATCTGCAGGTGCGGGGCGCGCCCGTCGTCGCCGTCCGCAGCCTCGATCTACTGGAGATCGAACCCACCGAAGTCCTGCTTCGGGCGATCGCCGACGAAGTGGGCGGCTTCGACACCGCCCTCATCGCCCATGGCGTGCTTGGCGACCAGGCGGAGGCGGAGGAGTCCTCCGCGGCGGCGGCGGCGCTGATCGACGTCAATTTCACCAGCGCAGCGCTCTGGGCCCTCGCCCTCGCCCGTTTCCTCGAGCGCACCTGCGGTTCGAAGGGCGTGGTCGCGGCGATCGGCAGCGTGGCCGGCGATCGCGGCCGCGCATCGAACTTCGTCTATGGCGCGGCCAAGGCCGGTCTTGCGGTGCTGATGCAGGGGCTGGCGCACCGCAGCGCGCGCCGGGGCGCTCCAAAGGCCGTCGTTTACAAGCTTGGCTTCGTCGACACCCCGATGACCGCAGGAATAGCCAAGGGCGGACCGCTGTGGAGCACACCCGAAGCGGTCGCCAAGGTCATCGTCGCTGGCCTCGACGGCAAGAAGGCCATCGTCTACGGGCCATGGTTCTGGCGTTTCGTGATGCTGATCATCCGCCTGGCGCCCCAGCCCTTGATGGCGAAGGTCAATCTGTAGTCAGAGCGGTCGGACCGAGACGATGGTCTGGCCGCCGCTCAGCTGAAAGCGGATCTTCGAACCGACCTTCATCTGCTCCAGCACCGCCTTGTCCGGAACCTTGAAGGCCATGGTCATGGCGGGCCAGTTCAGCGCGCGGATCGGATCATGGTCGATGGTCACTGTTCCGGCCTTGGCGTCGATCTTCTTCACGACCCCGGTTCCTTCAACGGTGGGGACCGCCGCAGGCGCGGCGCCGTGATCGCCGTGGCCGGCGTGCTGAGCGGCGGCGGGCGTGCCGGTCGTGGCGGCCGCGGCGAACATGGCGAGGGCAAGCATCTTCATCTGAAATCTCCTTGGGATTGGCCGCTAGAACCAGGCGCGAACGCCGAGAACGAGGCGGGTTTCTTCCACGTCTTCGCCACCGGCGCGGGCCAGATCGGCCGTCTCACCCAGCTTTCGCTCATAGGCGACGCCGACATAGGGCGCGAATTCCTGGCGGATCTCATAGCGAAGGCGCAGGCCGAGCTCTGCATCCGTCAGGCCAGAGGCAAGCCCCAGTTCCGGCGTGTCCTGCGCAGAGAGGTTGAGCTCCCCGCGGGGTTCGAGGATCAGCCTTTGGGTCAGACGGAGGTCGTAGGCGCCTTCCAGGCGCGCGCTGACATCCCCCTTGTCCGACAGGAAGGCCGAGCCCTCCAGTTCGAACCAATAGGGGGCGAGGCCTTCGAACCCGAGCACGGCGTAAGTTCGGGAGGGGCCCGTTCCGAAGTCCTGGCGCAGGCCAGCCTGCAGCTGGAAATAGGCGGTCACGGCGCGTGAATAGAGCGCCTGGACTTCGCCGCTCTCGAGCTTGCCGTCGAACTCGCCCTCGCCTTCCGACTTGAGGACCAGCCGGTGGATGTCGCCGCCCCACCAGGCTTCGCCCTCCCACGCATAGCCGTCGCTTCCGGAGTGGGGCCTAACCTCCGCGTTGCTGAGCATCACCTTCCAGGCCGTGCCTCCTCCATGCTCCTTGGCGAGCTGGGCGCGGGCCGCGGCCATGGCCTCTGGCGAATAGAACCGCTCGGCGGCGCGATCGCTCGGTGGAGGCGGCGGCTCGGCCACGGGCTCCTGCAAGGGCGGGGGTATGAGGTGGCCCTGGCGCGCATCCGGGGCTGGCGCGGGCTGATGACCGTGATGAGCGCCGTGGTCCTGCGCGGCTACGCTCGTGCCGATCGCCAGTGGCGCGATGGCGAGAAGGAGCGCCCTCATGCGGCGCCTCCGTCCAGCGGCCGGACGGTGACGACGTTAAACATGCCCGCGTGCATGTGGTAGAGCAGGTGGCAGTGGAAGGCCCAGTCGCCCGGCTCGTCGGCCGTCAGGTCGAAGGCGACCCGTCCTCCCGGCAGCACGTTGACGGTGTGCTTGCGCGGATGGCGTCCGGGATGGCCGTTCACCACCTCGAAGAAGTGACCGTGCAGGTGGATCGGGTGAGCCATCATGGAATCGTTCACCAGAACCACGCGCACCCGTTCGTTGAAGCGGAACGGGATGGGATCTTTCAGATGGCTGAAACTGACGCCGTCGAACGCCCACATGAAGCGCTCCATGTTTCCGGTCAGGTGGATCTCCAGCTCCCGGGAAGGCGGCCGCGGGTCCGGATTGGGATCGAGAGCCACGAGGTCGGTATAGACCAGCACCTTGTGGCCCACGTCCTCCAGGCCCTGGCCGGGATCGCCGGTGCGGTCGGCGGGCATGGGCGAGATCATCTGGACGCCGGGCCCCATCTTGACCTGTGGCGCGTTGCGAGGATCGCGCATGGACATGGCGCTGTGGTCCATCTCCATGCCGCCCATACCCATCATCGCCGAGTGGTCCATGCCCATGTCGCGCATGTTGAGCAGCGGTCGCTTGCGCAACGGTGGAACCTCCGCCGTCATGCCGAGGCGCGGCGCCAAGGTCGCCCGCCCCATGCCGGAACGATCGGCGGCCTCGGCCACGAGGGTGTAGGCCCGGTCCTCCGTCGGCTGCACGACCACGTCATAGGTCTCCGCCGGCGAGATCTGGAACTCCTCCACTTCGACCGGTTGGACGTTCTGCCCGTCAGCCTGCACCACGCTGAGCTTCAGTCCGGGGATGCGAACGTTGAAGATCGTCATGGCGCCGGCGTTCACGAAGCGCAGGCGCACCCTCTCCCCAGGCTTGAACAGACCCGTCCAGTTGTCCTTCGGACCATGGCCGTTGATCAAGAAGGTGTAGGTCGAGCCGGTGACATCAAGGATATCGGTCGGGTCCATCCGCATGGCCGCCCACTCCTTGCGGTCCTTCAGCGGCTGGTCCTCGCCCTTCAGCAAGCCGGCGACCGTCTGCTTCTGGCGATTGAAATAGCCGGCCTGCGCCTTCAGCTTCCGGAATATCTCGTGCGGATGCATGAAGCTGTAGTCCGACAGCACCACCACGTGCTCGCGGTCGAACTGCACTGGATCTTCGCCAACCGGATCGATCACGATCGGTCCGTAATGGCCCATCTGCTCCTGCAAGCCGGAATGGCTGTGGTACCAATAGGTGCCAGCCTGACGGACCTTGAACTCGTAGATGAAGGTCTCCTTGGGCTTGATCCCGGGGAAGCTCACCCCCGGCACGCCATCCATCTGGAACGGAAGAAGCAGCCCATGCCAGTGGATCGAGGTGTCTTCGTCGAGGTCGTTGGTGACGGCGAGGCGAACGCTCTGACCTTCCTTGAGGCGGACCAGCGGGCCCGGAACCGTGCCGTTCACGGTCACCGCGTGTCCCCGGCGCCCGTCCACCGTGATAGGCGTATGCCCCACGCGAAGGGCGATGTGGTCGCCGCTCACGGTCGGCAAGGTTGCGGCGAGCCCTGGCGTGCCGCTCTGCGCCCACGTAGGCAAGAACGCGTTCAACGCCCCCGCGCCGCCGAGCGCTGAGACGCCGCGCAGGAGCTGCCTGCGATGAAGTCGAGGAGGGACGAGTCTGTTCATGCGGGCCAGATGCAGTTTCCAACCATGGGAAGGTCAAGGCGGCCGTTGAACACCGTCGCGGCGACGGTAACGAAGCAAAAACCAGGGCGGACCTAAGCTCTGCCTGGGGCAAAAGGCCCTGCGGACGCGCCCTTAGCGTTCGGCCCCTTGAACGAGGCTTCGTCATGCCGCTGAACAGCGTCAATACGAACACCGGCGCGATGATCGCGCTGCAGAGCCTCAACGCCATCAATCGCGAGTACGCGGAAGTCCAGAACCGCATCGCCACCGGCCTGAAGATCGCCGGTCCCAAGGACAATCCCGCGATCTGGGCCATCGCCCAGAACATGCGCGCCGAATCCAAGTCCCTGGACGCGGTGAGGAACTCGCTGGAGCGCGGCCAGGCCGTTGCGGACACGGCGATGGCCGCCGCCGAGTCCATTTCCGACATCCTTAGCCAGATGAAGGAGAAGGCCCTGGCGGCCACCGAGGTCGGCCTGACGACGGTCGCGCGCCAGGCGCTCAACGACGAGTACGTGGCGCTGCGGCGTCAGATCGACACCATCGCCAACAACGCCTCGTTCGATGGCGTGAACCTCATCTCCGCCGGCTCTGCGGGCGTCATTCGCGCCCTGGCGAACACCAAGGCGACAGCGACGATCAATATCGACCATATCGACCTGTCCACGACCGGCTCGGCGGTGTCGGGCACGCTCACCGACCTGCTTGGCGGCGTGGACTCCGACGACATCAAGGCCCTCGATCTCGCCAGCCAGAAGGTGTCCTCCGCCCTGTCCAAGCTCGGCGTAGGCGCCAAGTCCCTGGACCGCCAGCTGGAGATGACCAACAAGCTGCAGGACACCTATGACGCGGGCGTCGGCAACCTGGTGGACGCGGACATGGCCAAGGAGGCCGCCAGGCTTGCGGCCTTGCAGGTGAGGCAGCAACTCGCTCTCGAGGCGCTGAGGATCGCCAATCAGGCGCCTTCGCTGTTGCTCGCCCTGTTCCGCTGACCCACGGCCGCGCCTATATGGCGCGGATGGTTGATCTGTCGGTCCTCGATCTCTCGCCCATCGTCGAAGGCGGCGACGCCGCCCAGTCGCTCCGCAACACGCGCGACCTCGCCCAACACGCCGAGCGGTTGGGCTACAAGCGCTATTGGCTGGCCGAGCACCACAACATGCGGGGCGTCGCCAGCGCCGCAACCGCCGTTGTCATCGGCCATGTGGCGAACGCCACATCCACCATCCGCGTCGGCGCCGGCGGCATCATGCTCCCCAACCACGCCCCGCTGATCATCGCCGAGCAGTTCGGCACGCTGGCCGCGCTCTTTCCCGGTCGCGTCGACCTCGGCCTGGGGCGCGCGCCCGGCACGGACCAGGCGACGGCGCGGGCCCTGCGGCGCACCCTGGCGGGAAACATCGACGACTTCCCGCGCGATGTGATCGAGCTGATGAACTATTTCGAGCCGGAGAAGCCGGGCCAGCTCATCCGGGCCGTGCCGGGCGCCGGCCTGGAGGTCGAGTTCTGGATGCTGGGCTCCAGCACCTATGGCGCGCAGCTCGCAGCGGCCCTCGGCCTTCCCTACGCCTTCGCCTCGCACTTTGCGCCGGCGCAGCTGGAGACGGCGCTGGCCGTCTATCGCAGCCAGTTCCGGCCGTCCGCACATCTCGACAAGCCGCATGTGATGCTCGGCGTGAACGTCACGGCCGCCGACACCGACGAGGAGGCCACGCGTCTCTTCACCTCGCTCAAGCAGGCCTTCATCAATCTGGGCCAGGGACGCCCCGGCCCCCTGCCCGCCCCCGTCGATGATCCGGACGGCCATCTGGACGAGATCGGCGGACCGATGCTGCGCCAGAGCCTGAGCTGTTCGATCGTCGGCTCACCCGACCGGGTGCGCGAGGGGCTTGAAGCCTTCGTCCGCCGCACAGGCGCCGACGAGCTGATGATCACGGCGCAGATCCACGACCACGCCGCCCGGGTCCGGTCTTTCGAGATCACCGCTCAGGCGCGCGATGCGCTCGCGCGCCCGAGGGCTGTACAGAGCTAGTCCGCGACGTCTTCGGTGGGCGCTTCCGGACCGTTCTTCTTGATCGACTCGATGGCGTTCTTGGCGCCGGCCTTGGAGGCGTATCCCTCGGTCGAGAAGATCACCTCGTTGTTGTACTTGAAGCGGACCCGGAACTCGCCGGCCTTGTCCTTGTAGATCTCGAACTTGTGCGCCACAGGTCGCCTCCGTCTGAACGTGTAAGCTATGCCGTCCCCCGGAGCCGCAGACTTGGGCGCCCGCCGTTTCAGGTCAAGCCAATAGCGACGCCATACTACGGCCACGCTTGACGCCTAGCTCTTTCAACCTGGGGCGTCGTCCCCATCTAAACCAAAGCGGTCGTGCCCATCTGAAACCCGGAGTTTCCCCATGCGTGCGCTTCTTGTCTCTGTCGCCGCCCTCACCCTGGCCGGCGCCGCCGAGGCTGCGCCGGCCGCCCCCACCGTCGAGGTGACCCTCAGCCCCGAACTGCGCCAGAAGGCGGAGGAAGAATACGGCTTGCGCGACGTCGAGCGCCTGGCGGCCGACCTGCGCCGGCAGACCGAGCGCGAGATCGAGCGGACGGGCGTCCTCGCCGGCGGCAAGCTCGAGCTGACCCTCGTCGACGTGAAGCCCAACCGTCCGACCTTCAAGCAGCTGGGCGACACCCCCGGCCTCTCCATGACGAGCTTCGGCGTCGGCGGAGCCGAGATCGAGGGCCGCGCCATTTCCGTCGAGGGCGATGTCACCCCGGTGCGTTATCGCTGGTACGAGAGCGACATCCGCCAGTCGGCCCGTACGACCACCTGGTCGGACGCTCAGTACGCAATTGGTCGGTTCGCCGTGCAGTTAAGCCGCGGCAAGGCCTACGCCCGCCGATAACGGCGATAGGTCTTGCGCGAGGCCGCCCGCGCCTGTCAGATCGCGCCGCTCGCCGGACGCTCCCAGATCCGGAAGCATTAGGGGATGAGTGAGATGACCGCGCGGGCGGAAAGGCGTTCCAACTGGACCTTGGCGGCCTTGGCCGCGCCCTGTCTTCCATTGGCTGGGCTCGGCTTGCCGCTGGTGGTCTACCTACCCGAATACTACGCCAGCGAGTTGGGCCTTAGCCTCTCGGCCGTCGGCACGGCCTTCATGGCCGTCCGGTTCCTAGACATGGCTTTCGACCCCTATATCGGCGGGGTGATGGACCGGACCCGCTCGCGGTTCGGGCGCTTCAAGCTGTGGTTCGCGATCAGCGCGCCGCTGCTGATGCTCGCCTCCTACATGCTCTTCATGGCCAAGCCGGGAGTCAGCACGCTCTACCTGTGGACCTGGCTGCTCGTAGTCTATGCCGGCGTCTCGATAGCAGGCCTGTCGCAACTCGCTTGGGCCGCCGTCCTCTCCCCCCAATACGACCAGCGATCACGCATCTACGGCTGGTGGCAGGCCGGCAATGTGGTGGGCATGATCTTTGTCCTGACCCTGCCCGCCCTTCTCCCGCTCGTCGGCGTCAAGGGACATGGCGCCGGCGTCCAGGCCATGGGCTGGTTCATCGTCATCCTGATGCCGCTCACCGTCGGCCTTGCGCTCTGGCGGGTGCCGGAGCCCCAGGTGGCCTCGGAAGTCAAGAAGTCGGGCTTTCGCGAATACCTGGCCCTCTTCAAGCGCCCGACTGTGGTGCGCATCCTCATCGCGGACCTCTTGATCGGCACGGGGCCGGCGATCACCGGCGCGCTGTTCTTCTTCTTCTTCGGTCGGGTGAAAGGCTTCACCCACGGCGAAGCGAGCCTGCTGCTGCTCATCTACTTCATTGGCGGCCTGGTCGGCGCGCCGGTCTGGACCTGGCTTTCCTACCGTATCTCCAAACACCGTGCGCTCGCGGTGTCGGGCATTGTCTACGCCGTGATGACCATGGCCTCGCTGCTGATCCCGCAGGGTTCGATGCCCGTGGCCGGACTTCTGATGTTCCTCATCGGCGTGCCGTACGCCGCAGGCGCCTTCCTGCTCCGGGCCATGATGGCTGACATCGGCGATGAGGAGCGTCTGGAGAGCGGGGTCGATCGCACAGGCCTGCTCTACGCGATCCTCGCCGGCACGGTGAAGATCGGTTCGGCCGCCGCCGTGGGCGTCTCTTTCCCGCTGCTTCAACTCATGGGCTTCGATCCCAAGGCGCAAGGGATCGACACCGGGCTCGAAGGCCTCGCGATCCTGTTCTGCGCCGTTCCCGCCGGCATGTCGGTGCTGGCGAGCCTCATCGTCTGGGGCTTCCCGCTCACCTCGGAGCGCCACGCCGAGATCCGTGCGGCCCTCGCCGCGCGTGACATGAAGGAGCCGGGCCTCGCCGAGGCGGCGCCCGAGATCGGCTCCGAGCCGAAGATCAGCAAGGAAATCAATGCCGCCATCCGCCCCGCCGAGTGACGAGAGGCCGATCGACCGGCTGCTCGCCATCATGGCGCGCCTGCGCGATCCGCAGGACGGCTGCGCCTGGGACCTCGAACAGACCTTCGCGACCATCGCGCCCTACACGGTCGAAGAGGCCTACGAGGTCGCCGACGCCATCGAGCGCGGCAGCTTGCCGGACCTGAGGGAGGAACTCGGCGATCTTCTCCTGCAGGTGGTGTTCCACAGCCGCATGGCGCAGGAGCAAGGCGCGTTCGCTTTCGACGACGTCGCTGAGGCGATCTGCGAAAAGATGATCCGGCGCCATCCGCACGTCTTCGGCCCCGAGGAGCAACGGACCAGCGCCGAACAGACTCGCGCCTGGGAGATCATCAAGGCTAGGGAGCGGGCGGCGAAGGGTAAGAACCAGAGCCTGCTGGACGATGTGCCGGTCGGACTCCCCGCCCTCACCCGCGCCGTCAAGCTGACCGCGCGAGCCGCGCGTGTTGGTTTCGACTGGCCCGATGTCTCCTTCGTGCTGGACAAGCTCCGCGAGGAAACTGCTGAGCTCGAGCGCGAGATCGAAGACGGTCAAACGGAGCGACTTCGCGACGAACTGGGCGACATCCTCTTCGTCTGCGCCAATCTCGCGCGCAAGCTGGACCTGGAGCCGGAAGACGCGCTCCGATCCACCAACGCCAAATTCGTCCGGCGTTTTCAGTTCATCGAGGCTGAGCTCGCCAAGCGCGGCAAAACCGCCGCCGAGTCCGACTTGGCCGAGATGGACCTGCTTTGGGACGCGGCGAAGGCGAACGAGCGAAAGACGGAACGGAACCCCTAAAAGAGCGCAGCGTTGCCGTGACAGCACCGCACGGTTGCGACCAGCTATTGGCGTACAAGCGTGCCGGGGGAGCGTACGGGCTGTCGAATGCTGGAAGCGGGACCGGAAGTCATCGGTGATCGGCAGGTGAGCGTAAGCCGCCTGCTGGAGACCATCGCCTGGCAGGATTCACCACTGGGTCCGCGCACGGCCTGGCCTGACGAGCTCAAGAACACCCTCGATCTGATTTTGCCGGCGCGCGCCCAGATCGTCATGTTCTGGGGGCCCCAATATGTGGCGCTCTACAACGACGCTTATGCGCCGACGATCGGAGACAAGCACCCGCAAGCCTTCGGCCGGCCGGCGCAGGAGAACTGGTCCGAGCTCTGGGATGACCTCGAGCCAATGCTCCGCAGCGTGCGGGAGAACGGCGAAACCGTCGCGGCCTCCGACCGGCCATTCTACATCGAACGCTCCGGCGGCGGCGGGGAGCACGTCTTCTTCGACATCTCCTACTCTCCGGTACGCAACGCGGCGGGCGAGGTCGAAGGCGTTCTTTGCATCGTCAGCGAAACGACCGACCGCGTGCGCAGCCAACAGGACCTGGCCGCTTCCGAGGCCGCCTTGCGCGAGGAAAGCCACGCTCTAGAGATCCTCAACGCCACGGCGGCCAAGATCGCCGCCGAGCTGGATATGGATCGCCTCGTCCAATCAGTGGTCGACGCTGGCGTTGAACTGACGGGCGCGCAATTTGGGGCCTTCTTCTACAACGTCATCGACCATCGCGGCGAAAGCTACATGCTCTATTCGCTGTCGGGCGCTGAGCGTAGCGCGTTCGAGGGCTTCCCAATGCCGCGGAACACTGCGGTGTTCGCCCCAACCTTCGAGGGCGTCGGGATTGTTCGTTCGGACGATATCCATCGCGACCCGCGCTATGGCCGCAGCGCGCCCTATCACGGCCAGCCCAAAGGCCACCTGCCGGTCCACAGCTATCTCGCAGTGCCCGTGACCTCCCGCTCGGGCGAGGTCGTCGGCGGGCTCTTCTTCGGCCATGAGCAGGTCGGGGTCTTTGGCGATCGCTCCGAGCGCCTGATGGTCGGCCTTGCTGCGCAGGCGGCCATCGGAATCGACAACGCCCGCCTTTTCCGTTCCGCCCAGCTCCTGAACCAGAACCTTGAGGCGCAGGTCGCGGCCAAAACGGCTGAGCGCGATCAGATCTGGCAGGTAAGCCAGGACCTGCTGGGCGTCGCCGACCGCGAAGGCGTGTGGCGCAGCATCAGTCCGGCTTGGACCCGTACGCTTGGATGGCCCTCCGAAGAGGTCCTCGGCAGATCGTCGGAATGGATGAGCCACCCAGACGACCGCGAGCTCATCCGCAAGCAATTGCAGGGGGTGGCGTCCAGCCTAGCCACAACTTCGTTCGAGAGCCGCCTCCGCACCAAGGATGGCGCCTATCGAACGCTATCCTGGGCCGCCACGGCCGTGGAGGATGCGATCTATTGCGTGGCGCGGGACGTGACCGTCGAGCGCGAGCGTCAACTGGAACTTGCCGAAGTGCAGGACCGCCTTCGTCAGTCACAAAAGATGGAAACCATTGGCCAGTTGACCGGAGGCGTCGCCCACGACTTCAACAATCTCCTACAGGTCGTCGCCGGCAATCTCGACACCATTCAGCGGAACCTGCCCGCCGACGCCGTGCGACTGCGGCGCGCAGCGGACTCGGCGATGTCGGGGGCCAGGCGCGCCGCGACCCTGACCCAGCGCCTGCTCGCCTTCGCGCGCCGCCAGCCGCTTTCGCCCGCCCCGCTCAATCCCAACCGGCTGGTGTCCGGCATGTCGGAGCTGCTGCATCGGACGCTGGGCGAGACGATAGAGATCCAGGCGATCCTGGCGCCCAACGTCTGGTCGGTGGAAGCCGACGCCAACGAGTTGGAAAACGCGATCCTAAATCTCGCGCTCAACGCGCGGGACGCCATGCCCCAGGGCGGCAAGTTGACCATCGAGACGGCGAACACCCATTTGGACCGCGACTATGCGCGGCTGAATATGGAGGTGACCTCCGGTCAGTACGTGGCGATCTCAGTCTCGGACACCGGCGTCGGCATGGACTCCGACACCTTGCAGAAGGTGTTCGAACCCTTCTTCACCACCAAGGAGGTAGGCAAGGGCACCGGCCTTGGCCTTTCGATGGTCTATGGCTTCGTCAAGCAGTCGGGTGGCCACGTGAAGATCTACTCGGAAGCGGACCATGGGACGACGGTCCGCATCTATCTGCCGAGGCTGACGGGGGCGCAGCCGGCGGAGGAAGTGGTCGTCGACCACGCCATGCCGAAGGGAATCTATAACGAGACGATCCTCGTCTGCGAGGACGATCACGATGTGCGCGCCTATTCCGTCGAGGCGCTGCGTGAACTCGGCTACAGCGTGCTGGAGGCGCAGGACGGGGCGGCGGCCCTTCGGCTGCTGGAAACTTACGACGGCAAGGTCGACCTGCTCTTCACGGACGTCGTCCTACCGGGCGGGATGACGGGGGCCACACTCGCCGCCGAGGTCCGAACCCTGCGGCCGGACATGAAGATCCTCTTCACGACTGGCTATGCCCGCAACGCGATCGTGCACCACGGCCGGCTCGATCCGGGCGTGGAGCTCATCACCAAGCCGTTCGCCTATGGCGAACTGGCGACGCGCATCCGCGACATGCTGGATCGGTCCTGATCAGAGCGGCGTAAGGTCAGCGCCAGGGAACCGCTGCTCGAACTGGCCGAGCGCCTGCGGGGTCAGGCGGACCGCCAACCGCACGCCGCCATCTTCGTCCTCGACGCGGTCCATCACCCGCCCGTGGCGATAGAGCCAGGCCACGGCGGCGCCTTGGTCGGCGCTGGCGTGCACGGACACCGGCGGCGCGTCGTCGACCATGCGCGCGATAGCAGCCAAGAGCGCCTCGCACCCCTGCCCTGTCGCGGCCGAGATCAGCACCGCCGGCGGATCTTGGCGGCGAGCGTCGCCGGCGAGCTCCTCCGCAAGATCCGGCTCCACCAGATCGGCCTTGTTCCAGACTTCGATGACGTTCCGCTCTTCGACATCGATCCCGAGACGCTCGAGCACGGCTCGCACGTCCTCGGCCTCGGCCTCGCTCTCTTCGCTGGCGATATCCCGGACGTGCAGGATGACGTCCGCCTCCTTCACCTCCTCGAGGGTCGCGCGGAAGGATTCCACCAATTCGTGCGGCAGGTCGGAGATAAAGCCGACCGTGTCGGAGAGGATCGCCGGACGTCCGTCCGGCAACTTCAGCATCCGCAAGGTGGGGTCGAGGGTCGCAAACAGCATGTCCTCCGCCATCACCTCGGAATTGGTCAGGCGGTTGAACAGGGTCGACTTGCCAGCGTTGGTGTATCCCACCAGCGCCACGGCCGGAAACGGGTGACGCTGGCGCGCCCCACGCTGCAGTTCGCGCGTGCGGCGCACTTCCGTCAACTCACGCTTGAGCTTGCCGATCTTGTCGGCGAGCAGTCGCCGGTCCGTCTCGATCTGGGTTTCGCCTGGGCCGCCCATCACGCCGAAGCCGCCGCGTTGGCGCTCCAGGTGGGTCCAGGTGCGGACGAGGCGGGAGCGCTCGTAGGAGAGCCGCGCCAACTCCACCTGCAGCCGGCCCTCGCGGGTCCGCGCCCGACGGGCGAAGATCTCCAGGATAAGGCCGGTGCGGTCGATGACCTTCACCTTCCAGGCCTTTTCGAGATTGCGCTGCTGTACCGGCGTCAGCGCGTCGTCGACCACGGCGACATCGACGCCGAGCTCGTGACAAATTGCGCCGATCTCCTCGACCTTGCCGCTGCCGAACAAGGTTGCGGGCGTGAGCTTTCGCAGGGGCGCGATGATCGCGTCCTTGACGATGAGGTCCAGCGCCTCGGCGAGGCCGCAAGCCTCCTCCAGGCGAGCCTGGCTGCTCCGGGCGCTGCCGCGCCCGTCACGCTCGGGATGTATGACGAGCGCCCCTTGCGGGGGCGCTTCGCGAAGAATGGACTTAGACGTCAATCAGCCTCGTCTTCCGCCGGCTCGTAGAGCTGAACAGGCTGGGCCGGCATGATGGTGGAGATCGCGTGCTTGTAGACCAGCTGCGACTGGCCGTCGCGACGCAGGAGCACGCAGAAATTGTCGAACCAGCTTACGACACCTTGCAACTTCACGCCGTTCACCAGGAAGATCGTCAGCGGGGTCTTCGACTTGCGGACGCTGTTCAGGAACGTGTCCTGAAGGTTTTGTTTCTTGTCGTTGCCGGACATGGCTTGTCGCCCTTTTCTCTGTTTCGGGAGGCAACACGCCTCCCACACACATGGATGAAGCTAGACCGCCCGATGCGACCGGCGCAATCGCGCCGGTCCGATCAGATGGCCGTGGCCTTCGCCCGCTCGATATAGAGGCGACGGAGCCGCATCGCCACTGGTCCGACCTTGCCATCGCCCACTGGACGGCCATCGACAGCGATCACCGGCAGGACCAGACTGCCTGCGCCGGTGATGAAGGCTTCCTTGGCCGCCACGGCCTCGTCGGCGGTGAACGGCCGCTCCTCGACCTTCAAGCCCTCGTCTCCGATGACGTCGAGCAGGGTTCGGCGCGTCACGCCACGCAGGATATTGGCGTTGGTGTCGCGTGTCCGCAGGACCCCATCCGCATCGATGATCCAAGCGTTCGACGAGGCGCCCTCGGTCACCAGCCCCAAGTCGTCGACGAACCAGGCCTCGGCCGCGCCGCGCTCCTTGGCCGCCTGCTTGGCCAGGGCGTTGGGCAAAAGGCCGACGGTCTTGATGTCGCACCGTCCCCAGCGGTTCTCAGGCGTGGTGATCACCTTCACGCCCTGGGCCGCCTTGGCCTCGGTGGCGACGCGATCGACCGTCGAGACCGTGATCACGACGCTCGGCGCGATAGGCTGGTCGGGGAAGGCGTGGCCGCGCGGCGCCACCCCGCGGCCGACCTGCAGATAGACGAGCCCGTCTCGCACCCGATTTCGCCGCACCGCTTCGCGAAGCACGATGACCAGTGCTTCCCGGCTCATCGGCATGGGGATCCGCAGCTCCGAAAGGCTACGCTCGAGCCGCGCGAAGTGGCCCTCGGCGTCGGCCAGCCTGCCGTCGAACAGGGCCCAGACTTCATAGACCGCGTCCGCTAGCTGGTAGCCACGATCCTCGATATGGACCATGGCCTCGCCATGCCGCACGAACTGCCCGTTCACATAGGCGATACGCCCCACTTACGCGTCCTCTTCTTCCATAGGCCGGGCGCCTGACAGGCCCAGCGACTTCAACTTGCGGTGCAGGGCCGAGCGTTCCATGCCGATGAAGGCGGCCGTGCGGGAGATGTTGCCCGAGAAGCGCAGCATCTGGGCGTTCAGGTACTCGCGCTCGAACACCTCCCGGGCCTCGCGCAGAGGCAGGGCGATGATCTTCTCCGCCCCCAGGGTCGAGGCCTGGTCGGTCACGACCGTGTCGCTCGGCAGCATGTCTGCGGTGATCGGCTCGGCGGCGTCGCCGGCCGCCAGGATCAGCATCCGCTCCACATTGTTGCGAAGCTGGCTGAGATTGCCGGGCCAGGCGCGAACCTGCAGGGCCGCCAGGGCGTCGTCCGCCAGCCGCCGCCGCGGCATGCCGGTCGCGTCGCAGATGCGGTTGATGAAGTAGTCGACCAACTCTGGAATGTCCTCGCGGCGCTCAGCCAGGCCAGGCACGCTCACCGGCACGACGTTGAGCCGATGGAACAGGTCCTCGCGGAAGCGGCCGGCGTTGATCTCCTCGCGCAGGTCGCGGCAGGTCGAAGACACCACCCGAACATCCACCTGCACGTCCTGCTCTCCGCCCACGCGGCGGAACCGCTGCTCCACCAGGACGCGGAGAATACGGCTCTGCGTCTCGCGCGGCATGTCCGCCACTTCATCGAGGTATAGCGTCCCGCCATGGGCCCGCTCGAACACCCCGATCTTGGCGGGCCGCCCACCTTCCAGCTCCTCGCCGAAAAGCTCGGCGTCCACGCGCTCGGGCGTCATGCCGGCGGCGCTGATCACCACGAACTCGTTGCGCGCCCGGGGGCTCGCCGCGTGGATCAGGCGCGCCACGGTCTCCTTGCCGGAGCCCGGCGGGCCGGCGATCAGCACGCGGCTGTTGGCGGAGGCGAGCTTGCCGATCAGCCCGCGCAGCTGCTGGGTCACCACGGACTTGCCGATCAGCGCATCGGGCTGGATCGTCTGGGCTCGCAGCCGGCGGTTCTCCCGCTTGAGATTGCTGTTTTCGATCGCGCGCTCGACGCACAGCAGCAGCCGATCCGACTTGAACGGCTTCTCCAGGAACTCGTAGGCGCCCCGCTTGATGGCGCTGACGGCCGTTTCGATATTGCCGTGGCCGGAAATCATGATCACCGGCAGGTCGGGATCGAGGGTCTTGACCAGATCCAACAGCTCAAGGCCGTCCATCCCGCCGCCCTGCATCCAGATATCCAGGATCAGCAGGGCCGGCTTGCGCGACTTGATCGCGGCCAGGGCGCTTTCGGAGTCATTGGCCGTACGGACCGCATAGCCCTCGTCCGAGAGGATGCCGGCCACCAATTCGCGGATGTCCGCCTCGTCATCGACCACCAGTACGTCAGCCGCCATCATATCACTCCCGCGTCTTGGGCCCGCGCTTGCGCCAGGTCCCCGTCATGCGCGGATCGGATCCGCGCCGCCGTAGGTAGTTTCAAGACCGCCCGCGCGCCCTGCCCGTCCGTGGCGTCGGCCAGAATCAGTTCGCCGCCGTGGTCTTCCAGAATACGTTTGACGATCGCCAAGCCCAGGCCCGTGCCCTTCTCGCGCGTCGTCACATAGGGCTCGGTCAGGCGGTCTCGGTCCTTGTCGGGCAAGCCGACCCCATTGTCCTCGATCACGAACTGCACGCCTTGCTCGTCGGAGATCAGCCGCGCCGTGATGCGTCCCTTCAGGCCAGGCTGCGCCGTCGTGCGCGCCTGCACCGCCTCGGAGGCGTTCTTGAGGATGTTGGTGAGCGCCTGGGCCAGCATCCGGCCATCGGCCAGGAGGATGACGTCAGGCGTCTCCAGCAGTTCGACCTCGATGTCAGGCGTCGCCACCCTCTGCGCGAACACGGCGGCGCGCAGCAGCTCTGCGCCATCCTGCTCGGCGAACTTCGGCGCCGGCATGCGGGCGAAGGACGAGAACTCGTCCACCATGCGCCCAATCCCATCCACCTGCCGTACGATGGTGTCGGTGCACCGGTCGAAGGTTTCGAGATCCTCCTCGGCCACGATCTTGCGGAACTTGCGACGCAGCCGTTCGGCGGAGAGCTGGATCGGGGTCAGAGGGTTCTTGATTTCATGCGCGATGCGGCGCGCCACGTCGCGCCACGCCGCGTTGCGCTGGGCCGAGACCAGGCGCGTGATGTCGTCGAAGGTGAGCACCAACCCGCCTTCCGAACGGCTCGCCCTGACGCGCAGGCGATGGGTTTCGCGAGCGCGGGCGACATCCACCTCCTCCTCGGCTTCGCCCACCATGTCGGCGCGCTCGGCGATGGCGACGAACTCCGGCGCCAGATCGGCAAGGCTCGCGCCGCTTGTGGGCCCCTCTGGCAGGTCGAGCAGCAGCCGAGCCTGGCGATTGACCGCCGAGATCCGCCCGTCGGCATCGAGACCAATGACGCCGGCCGAAACCTCCGCCAGCACCGTCTCGATGAACTGACGCCGTTCCTCGGCCTCGTCCCCGGCACGCTTGAGGGCGGCCTGCTGCGCCTGAAGATCATGCGTCATGCTATTGAAGGCGCGGGACAAGACCGCCAGTTCTTCAGGGTCTTTGGACGTATCGACCCGCACATTGAGATCGCCGCCAGCCACGCGCCCCGCCGCCTGGACGAGGCGCCCGACGGGCGCGGAGATTGCGCTGGCCGCGCCCATGCCTAGCCACACCGCTCCGACCAGCACGAGGAGCGCTGTCTCGATATAGGAAAGCGCGAAAACCCTTTGAATTTGCTGACGGCTTTCCGCTGCCTCGCGATAGGCGGTGACCGAACGATCGGCCTCGTGAAGCTGGCTGACGATGCCGGCCTGGACCGGTCGGGTCACATAGAGATAGGCATCGGGATAGGCGGAGAGCTTATAGAGCGCCCGCGTCAGGTTGGGCGAAACCGAGATCACCCCATCCTCGTTCGCTGCAGCGAAGCTGGAGGGCGGCGGCGCAAGGAACCGCGGCGCGTCCACGGCCTCGGCTCTCGCCAGGATCCGGCCTTCCCTGTCGATCAGATAGGCCGCCGGAAAGGCGTGGTAGGAGGCCTGATACGCGAGGAAGTGGCTGAAGGTCACCGGGCTCGCCTGCAGCGCCGGCGCAGCCCTGTTCAGGTCCACCGCCATCAGCGAGACGTGGTCCTCCACGAACCGCGTCTGGTCATCCACATAGGAGCGCATGACCGTGGCTGAGTTCTCCACGACCGTCTGCACGCGCTCGGAGAACCAGTTCTCGACACCCCGGTTGACCAGCACGGTGTAGAACAGCGCGACCACCATGGCCGGCGCCATGGCCGCCAGGGCGAAAAGGGTCACGAAGCGCACGTGCAGCCGCGCGGCGGGATCGCTCGATCTGGCGCGCAGCAGCGCCATCACCCGAAGGCCGACCTGGGCAGCGAGAGCCAGGATCAGCACTAGGTTCAGCGCCAGGATGACCAGGATGTTCTTGGACGCCGGCGACAGCGGGCCCGTCTCGGGGGGCGAGGCGGCCAGCAGGATCGCCACGGCGGTCAGCAGCGCCGCTAGAGCATAGCCTCCGCCGACCACATAGCGCGACTGCAGCGCCCGCCAGAATCGCGCGGCGGGCGTCGTATGAGGTCCGCCATCGTGACTCAGGAACGCCATCTCCGGCAAAACTACTGGACTGTGCCCCCAATTCAACAGGGATGTTGCGCAGAAGCGTCACTATGCAGCAGAGGCCGGATAGGGATGACAAGCTCGCCGTCCTGCGTTATCCGTTCCGGCGATGATCCTCGCCGTGAGCCAATATTCGTTTTGGTATTTTGGCTATTCCGATGCCGCTGGCGGAGGAAGGGGATCGCGCGACAGCAAGCTGTCGTAGGACGCAGGACCCACCAGCCGCCAGCAACTGGCGGCTTTTCTTTTGCGCCGCCGGAGCTGAACCAACCGGAGCGCAAAGCCGTGACGACCTCCACCGACGACCTTCGTATTCTTGAGATCAAGCCGCTCGCCGCGCCGGCGGAGATCATGGCCCAGCTGCCGGCGAGCGAAGCGGTTCGAGCCACCGTGTCGAACGCCCGCCGGCGCATGCACGATATCCTTCACGGGATGGACGATCGCCTGATCGTCGTCATCGGGCCGTGCTCCATCCACGATCCCGCCGCGGCGATGGACTATGCACGTCGCTTGGCCGAGCAGCGGCGGCGGCTGTCAGGCAGTCTCGAGATCGTCATGCGGGTCTATTTCGAGAAGCCGAGGACGACCGTGGGCTGGAAGGGTCTCATCAACGACCCCCATCTGGACGGCACCTTCCGCATCGACGAGGGCCTGCCGCTCGCCCGCGACCTGCTGCTTCAGGTGAACGCCCTGGAGCTTCCCGCCGCGGTGGAGTTCCTCGATGTCACGACGCCGCAATACCTGGCGGATCTCGTCAGCTGGGGCGCCATTGGCGCCCGCACGACCGAGAGCCAGATCCACCGGGAGATGGCGTCGGGCCTCTCCTGTCCTGTCGGCTTCAAGAACGGGACAGACGGCAATCTACGCATCGCCGTGGACGCGGTGAAGGCTTCCAGCCAGCCGCACCATTTCCTGGCCGTGGGGAAGGATGGCCGGGCGGCCATCGCGGCCACTCGCGGCAACGAGGACGCCCATGTGGTGCTACGGGGCGGCAAGACGCCGAACTATGACGCCGCCGGGGTAGCTTCAGCCTGCGCGGAACTCGCCGCCAGCGGCCTCCGCCAAGCTGTCGTCATCGACGTGAGTCACGCCAACAGCGGCAAGAAGCCGGAGAACCAGCCGGCGGTCACGCGCGACGTCGCGGGCCAAGTCGCAGGCGGGGATCGCCGGATCGTCGGCGTGATGATCGAAAGCCACCTCGTCGCCGGCCGCCAGGATCTCGTGGAGGGGCAGCCCCTCACCTACGGCCAGAGCATCACCGACGGCTGTATCGACTGGGACACGTCGGTCCGGCTACTGGACGGACTCGCGAGCGCAGTGGAGGCGCGCCGTCGACTGGTCGGCGCTGATCAGCGTGCCGTGGCCGAGCGAGCCTAGCGCCGGCCGCGCGCCATCTCCACGCCGAGATCCTGGATCTTCTTGCGCAGCGTATTGCGGTTGAGGCCCAGGATTTCGGCGGCGCGGACCTGATTGCCGCGCGTGGCGGCCAGCGTCAGTTGGATCAACGGCCGCTCCACCTCTTCCAGCACTCGGTCATAGAGGCCGGCCGGTGGGATCCCATCGGGCTGTTCGGCGAAATAGCCGCCAAGGTGCCGTTCCACGAGCGTGGCGAGAGTCACCGGGCCTTCGTGGCCCTGGACGGTCGGCTGCTGGTCGGCGAGCTCGCGCTCGACGATACGGGCCGTGATCAGCTCCTCGGCGTAAAGCGCGCAGATGCGGCGGATAAGGTTCTCGAGCTCGCGCACGTTTCCCGGCCAGGCGTGCAGCTTCAGCCGCTCCAGTGCGCCGGCGTCGATGGTCTTGGCCGGCAGCCCTTCTCGATTGGCGCGCAGCAGGAAGGCGCGCGCTAGGTCCGGAATGTCGTCGGTGCGATCGCGAAGCGGCGGCAGGCGCAGCGGCGCGACATTGAGCCGGAAGAAAAGGTCCTCACGGAAGAGGCCCTGTTGGATCAAAGCCCGGAGGTCACGGTTGGTGGCCGCGATGATCCGGACATTGGGCGGACGGCCGGTCTTGGGGTTGATGGACTGCTCCGACCCGTCGATGACGCGAAGCAGGCGCGTCTGGGCGTCCAGCGGCATGTCGCCGATTTCATCGAGGAACAGCGTGCCGCCATCAGCCTCGACAAGCTTGCCATAGTCGCCGTCCTCGCGGCCGAAGAGCTCGGCCTCGACCCGCTCGCGCGGCACGGCGGCGAGATTGATGACGACGAACTTGCCGTCCTTGCGCCGCCCCATGTCGTGCAGGGCCCGCGCGACCAGTTCCTTGCCGGTGCCGCTTTCGCCGAGGATCAGGACCGTGAGGTCGGCGCCGACCAGACGGGCGATGGTCCGATAGACGTCCTGCATCGGCCCTGACCGCCCGATGAGCGGCAGTCGCTCGTCGCGCATCGCCCGCGCCTGGGCCTTGGACGCTTCCGTGTCGGCGGGCCTCGCCAGCGCCCGCCGCGCGGCGGACGTCATGTCGTCCAGGTCGAAGGGCTTAGAGACATAGTCGAAGGCCCCGACCTCGGCCGCATTCACCGCCGTCAGCAAGGTGTTCTGGGCGCTCATGACGATGACGGGGAGCCGCGGCCGCTCCTTGCGGATCCGCGGCAGGACGTCGAACACGTTCTCGTCCGGCATCACCACGTCGGTGACCACCAGGTCGCCCTCCCCGTCCGAAACCCACTTGAGCAGGGTCGTCGCATTGCCCGTCGCCCGGACTTGGTAACCAAGCCGCGTGAAGGCCTGGCTCAGAACCAACCGGATGGACGAGTCATCGTCAGCGATCAGGATCTTCTTGCTGGCGTTGGCGACGGCGCTCATGCCGGGAGTTCCTCTTCAGACGCGATGGGCAACAGGACCCTGAAGGTCGTGCGCCCGGGTTCAGACTCGAAGTCGATCAGACCGCCGTGGCCGGAGACCAGCTTGGTCACCAGGGCGAGGCCCAGCCCTGCGCCATTGGCCTTGGTGCTTACGAAGGGTTGGAAGAGGCTCTCACGGAGATGGGCGGGCACGCCCGGTCCGTTGTCCTGGATGCGGATCTCCAGCGGTGCGCCCCGCAGGCTCTGGCCCTTAGCCGCGCGAACCTTCACCCCATGCCGATAGGCGGTGTGGATGGCGATCGCGCCGCGGCCATCGCCTCGGCTGTGGGCGGCTTCGGCGGCGTTCTTCACGAGATTGAGGAAGATCTGGATCAACTGATCCTCATCCCCGTGGGCCGGGGGCAGCGAGGGATCGTAGTGATCCGAGAGCTGGAGGCCGTCGGCCACGCCGTTCGCGGCCAGGGCCTTCACCCGGTCCAGCACCTGATGGATGTTGATTGGGCGGCAGTCGGGCAAGGCGTCGTCCGAGAACGCCTCCATGCGGTCGACCAGCCGCCTTATGCGGTCCGTCTCGTCGACGATCAGCTGGGCCAAGGGCGCATCTTCCGCCCGCGCGCCCGTCTTCAGCAGCTGGGCCGCCCCGCGAATCCCGGCCAGGGGGTTCTTGATTTCGTGCGCCAGCATGTGGCCGAGCCCGACGATGGTCCGCAGCCCCGCCTGCTCGACGCCGTTCCCATCGCTGCCAAGGGCGCGGCCGCGCACATGCAGGTTCAGCAGCACCGAACCGTCCGCTAGCGGAACGGCCGCGCCGTCGGCCAGGAAGGACGGATGCCCGAAGAGGCTAATCTCCAGGCCGCGCTCACGCACCCGTACGCCTTCGGCGCGGGCGCGCTCCAGCAGCGAAACTAGCGCCGAGCCAGGGGGCAGCGCCGATCCGAAGCGGCCTCGGGTCAGGAGCGCCAGCCCCTGGCCGAACAGCGCCTCGGCGGCTTCGTTGACGGCGACAAGTCCCCCGTCGCGGCTCACGACTAGCGAGGGCTCCGGCGAAGCGTCGAAGGCCGACGCCTTCAGAAGGTCAAGGTCGATCAGGTTCTGGGTCGCGTAGTTGTGCGTGCTCATGCGGCCAGCCTCGTTTCAGGGTCACGCCACAGGGCGATCAGGCCCGCCTCGACCTCGAGCGGATCGTCCATGCGGCAGAGGGTTGAGCGCGCCGCGCGCCGGGCCTCGGCGGAGGCCGGCCAGGGCGCGTTTTCCACGTACGACGCCAGGTGCTTGCGGAAGATCCGCAGGCCCAGGCGATCGCCGTAGAACTTCAAGCTGTCACGGAAATGATCGAGCGCGATTCCAAGGCGCTCCTCCACGTCAGGCTCGGCGAAGGGGCGTCCCGTTAGATCCGCTTCGATCTGGCTGGCCACCCAAGGCCGTCCGTAAACGCCGCGTCCGACCATCACCGCATCGGCTCCCGAAGCCTCCAGCGCCCGTCTCGCGCTGGGACCATCGGCAATATCACCATTGACTATGACCGGAATTGTGACAGCCGAAGACACATCCCTAACGGCATGCCAGTCGGCCGCGTCCTTGTAGAACTGAGACCTCGTCCGTCCGTGCACGGTCACGGCCTTCGCCCCTCGCGCCTGTGCTCTGGCGGCGATGTCAGGAGCGTTCTTGGAGCTTTCGTCCCATCCGAGACGCATCTTCACGGTGACTGGGACGCGAACCGCGTCGACGGCCGCCGCCACGAGGGATTCAGCTAGCTCAGGCTCACGCATCAGCGCCGACCCGGAGAGCACCCCGGTGACCTCCTTGGCCGGGCATCCAAAATTCAGGTCGATGATCTGGGCGCCCGCCTCCGCGGCGAGCTTGGCCCCTGCTGCGATATGCGCCGGGTCGCGACCGACCAGCTGCACCACCATCAGCGGCAGGCCCTCACCGACCGCGGCGCGTCGCACCACGTCTGGACGCCCCCTCGCGAACTCGGCGCAGGCGACCATCTCCGTCGCCACATAGGACGCCCCGAGCCTGCTGGCGGCCCTGCGGAACGGCAGGTCGGAAACGCCGGTCATCGGCGCGATCCAAGCGCGGCCGCAAATCTCGACATCGCCAACAGCGAGCTTGTTGCTCATTTTTCAGTCACCCCTACCGCCTTTCTTTTAGGCAAATTGTGCGGCGCCGTAAAGCTGGAACAGACCGCCCCCGCCGCCTAAACAAGGCTGATGCGATTTTCAGCCGTGATTGTGGCCGCCGGCGCCAGCACGAGAGCCGGCCCCGGCGTTCCAAAACCCTGGCGTTTGCTGGGAGGAAAGCCGGTGATCGCCTGGTCCATCGAGGCCATGGCCCGCGCCGGCGCGCAGGAGATCGTCGTGGTCACCACGCCCGATCGCCTGGAACCGACCGGCGGATTGTTGGTTGGACTTCCAAACGGAAGAGCCATCGTCGGCGGAGCCACTAGGGCCGAGTCGGTGCAAGCAGGCCTCTCCGAATTAGTGTCGAGCACGGACATGCCGGTGTTGATTCACGACGCCGCCCGGCCGTTCGTGAACTCCACCCACATCGCCGCCCTTCTCTCAGCGTTGAGTGAAAACGACGGGGCGGCCCCTGCCGTTCCCGTCGCCGACACCTTGAAGCGGGGCGGCCCGGCGATAACCGAAACGGTTTCACGGGAAAATCTGTGGCGCGTCCAAACGCCGCAGGCTTTCCGCCTGGGTTATCTGAGGTCCGCCTACGCGGCTTGGCCCGCCGGAGAGGAGCCGACCGACGATGCGTCAGTGGTCGAACGGTTCGGCGGCCGGGTGCTGATGACGGCCGGCGACCCGTTACTGATGAAACTCACCTATCCGGAGGACTTCGCCATGGCAGAGCGGCTGCAGGGGCTTAGTCGCGTCACGCGCGTGGGTCAGGGGATCGACGCGCACCGTTGGGGTCCTGGCGATGCGGTCTGGCTTTGCGGCGTGCGGATCGACCATGATCAGACGCTCATCGGCCATTCGGACGCCGACGCCGGGTTGCATGCGCTCACCGACGCCATACTGGGTGCGATCGGCGAAGGCGATATTGGCGAGCACTTCCCGCCCTCCGATCCCCAATGGCGGGGCGCCTCCTCCGACAGGTTCCTGCGGCACGCGGTGGAAATCCTGACGATGAGGGGCGGCCGGATCATCAATGCCGACGTCACCCTGATCTGCGAACGGCCGAAGATCCGCCCGCACCGGGACGCGATGCGCCAGCGCCTGGCCGAGTTGCTCGGCGTCTCCCTCGACCGCGTCAGCGTCAAGGCCACGACCACGGAGGGCATGGGCTTCATGGGCCGCCAGGAAGGCCTGCTCGCCCAAGCCATGGTCGCTGTGGAAACCCCGACCTAGGGCAGCCAAGGCCAAAGGATCTTCATCTGCGCGTAGAAGGCGCCTGGCAGGTTCATGTAGTCGTCGGTCCAGGGCCGCGCAGCGGTGGGGTCGGTCTGCGACCAGCGCTCGTCCGCCTCGAACGGTGCCAAGGCCGCAAGGTTCTTGGCGACGATCATGGCGTCTTCCGAGGATTCCCAAAGGGGCGGCGATCCTTCCGGCGCATCGTGCCGCTGGATCAGGGCGAAGCCTCCCGCCGCCTCGGCGACCGCCATGGCTGGAGACCGCAATTCGAGGTTGCGGTTCGACAGGTGGACGATCAGCACGCCGTCCGGCTTCAGCTTCGCGAGATAGCCCTTCATGGCTTCGACGGTGAGCAGGTGCGCGGGCACCGCATCGGACGAGAAGGCGTCGATCAGCAGGATGTCGAAGGCGTCGTTGGGCTGTTTGGCGAGGGTCAGCCGCGCGTCGCCGATCACATAGTCGATCTGGCCCTGGGCGCAGGTCGTGGTGTAGCTGAAGTGCCGCTTGTCGGTGGCGATGCGCACCACCAGCGGGTCGATCTCGAAGAAGGTCAGCCGGTCGCCTGGGCGCGTATAGGCCGCGACCGCGCCCGTCCCCAGCCCCACGGCCCCGATCCGCCGCGGCCCATCCTGATCATAACCCTGGATAAAGACCTGCCCGATCGGCGTTTCCGGCGCGTAGTAGACCAAGGGCCGGCAGTCATAGTCCGGGTGCTGGGCCTGAGCGCCGTGCAGGGTAGTGCCGTGAGAGAGCATCTTCACCTGCCCTTTCATCGCCGCCACCGGCATCTCGGACTGGCGCAGAACACCGAAGAAGCTCCGCCAGCTTTGGCGCACGTCCACCCGGTCACCAATCATCTGGGCGGCCAGCGACATGATCACGACCAGGCCGAAGAAGGTGATCATCCGGCGACGGATCACGAAGGCGCAGATCGCCGTCACCCCCAACAGCGCGAAAATGATGATGCGGTTCTCCTCCAGCCCCCAGCGCAGGGCCACGATCGGCGCGATAGCCGCAGTCGCTACGCCTAGGATGAAGACCACCCAACGCCAGGGCTCGATGGGACCAAAGCCCGGCCGCGCCAGGCAGGCCAGCACGAGGACCAGCGGATATTCCCAGACATTGCTGAACATCACCGGCGCGAGGAAGGCGTTGAAGGCCCCGCCGACGACCCCCCCGAACGACATCCAAAGATAGAACTCGGTCAGCCGGGCTGGATTAGGCCGCCGGGCGACCAGCGCCTGATGGCACATCAGCGCCGTCAGGAAGAAGCAGGCCAGGTGCGCGAAGAGCTGGAGCGGAAAGTTCGCGCTCCGGAACGGCAGGATCAGCACGCAGCCGACGATCGCGGCCGCCTGCAGCAGCAAGGTCACCCGCGGTGAGATCAGCGGCTTGTCGGAAAAGGCGATGATGAAGGTCGCAAGATATAGCGCCAGCGGGACGACCCAGAGGAATGGCGCCGAGGCCACGTCGGTCGTGATGTGCGTGGTGACGCCCAGCATCAGGCTGGAAGGGATCGCCGCCAGCGCGACCCAGGCGAGACGCCGCATCCAGGTGGGCTCGGGGCCCGCCTCCACAGCGGCGGCTTCGGGCGTCGCCGTCCGCGCGCGCGAAACGAAAAGGGCCAGCACGGCCATCAGCACGACGAAGGCGACGTAGCCGCTGCTCCAACCAAGCGTCTGGCCGCGGAGCGTCGTCATCGGCTCCACCAGCGCGGGATAGGCCAGCAGCGCCAGGAGACTGCCCAGGTTCGACGCAGCGTAGAGCACGTAGGGCTCCGCCCCCGTTTCGGCGTGAACCGTGCGGGCATGCCAGGCCTGCACGAGCGGGGCCGTGGCCGAGAGCACGGCGAATGGCGCGCCGATCGAAACCGCGAGCACGCCGAGCAGCCAGAGCGAGGGATGGTCGGACGAAGGCTCCCCCAGCACGCCGCTGACCCTGAGGGGCAGGGCCGCGGCCGCCAGCAACAGGGCTCCTACATGGGTCAGAGCCTGGAGTCGCACCGTGCTGATCTTCTGGAGCAGGTGGGCGTAGCCATAGCCAGCCAGCAGGGCGGCCTGGAAAAAGGCTATCGAGGTGTTCCAGACTGAAGGACTGCCGCCGAGCAGCGGCAGGACCAGCTTGGCGACCATCGGCTGGACCATGAACACTAGCGCCGCGCTCGCAAAGGTCGTGACTGCGAACAGCACCGGTGAGATCGACGCGATCGGCCGCTCGGCCTGGTCTACTGCGCTCATCGTTCCGAATCGGCTTGTGTGTCGGGTGCGGCGGATGTTGTGGTCTGCCCCTGTCCTTGCCTAGAGTTTGTCGGAGCCGCACGATGTTTTCACTCGAGATCGAAACCCTGGCGCGGCTGCTGATCGACGAGGCGCGAGAGCGTTCGCTGCGCATCGTCACGGCGGAAAGCTGCACCGGCGGGCTGGTCGCTGGGGCGATCTGTTCGATCCCCGGTGCTTCGGACGTCTTCGAGCGCGGCTTCGTCGTCTACACCAATCGCGCCAAGCAGGAGCTGCTCGGCGTACCGGGCGACCTTATCGCCGATCTAGGCGCGGTTTCCGAACCCGTAGCCAGGATGATGGCCGAGGGCGCACTGGAAGCGTCCAACGCCCACGTGGCCGTGGCGATCACCGGCATCGCCGGGCCGGGCGGCGGCACGGCCATGAAACCGGTCGGGACCGTCCACATCGCCACCGCGCGCACCAACCAGGCGCTTCTGCACCGTGGGGAGCTGTTCGACGGCGTCACCCGCGCCGAGATCCAGGAGCAGGCCGTGCAGGCCGCGCTGCAGGCTCTCCGCGACCGCATGACCTGATGGGCCTTACGCCTAGTGACGGCGCGCCCCTCGGCGCCTATAGGCAAGACATGAGCGCGCGCGTCCGTAAGTTCATCGGCGGTATCGGAATCGTCCTTTTCCTCGGCTTCTACGCCTGGGCCATGACGATGATCGGCGAACGCTTGCCCGATCACTGGGCCGTCAAACTCGCCTTCTATGGAATCGGAGGTTTCGCCTGGGGCGTGCCGATCCTGCCGCTCATCGCCTGGATGAACCGCGGCCGCCTCTGACTTTAAGGGAGATCCGCCGATGGTCGGAGCGACAGGATTCGAACCTGCGACCCCTTGACCCCCAGTCAAGTGCGCTACCAGGCTGCGCCACGCTCCGACATCGGCGAGCGGCCCTTCTAACCGCTTCGGCTCAGCGGGCAAGCTGAATCTGGAAAGAAACGCCGCTCCGTCTCTTGGGACAGGCGTCGTCCTGCGGCTCAGCCCCTGTTGAGCAGGCTGTCGAGGCGCTGCTTGGCGCTTTCGAGATCCTCGAGCGCGTCGGACAGCCGCTCGCGTTCGTCGCTGGTGAGGGATCGGCCCACGAGGCCAAGGCCTGCGCCTTGGGCGCCCGCGCCGCCGAGGTCTCCCTCCCCGGCCGCCAACAGGCGCTTCAGTCCCTGCTCCTTGTGGAGCTTTTGGACGCCCTTGATGGTGTAGCCGGCGTCATGCAGCAGGGCGCGCACGCCGCGCAGGACCGCGATATCCTGGGGACGGTAGAAACGGCGGCCGCCCGCGCGCTTCATAGGCCTGATGAAGGAGAACTTCGTCTCCCAGAACCGCAGCACGTGCTGCGGCACATTCAGCTCGTCGGCTGCTTCCGAAATCGTCCGAAACGCATCCGGGCCCTTGGCCACGAGCTCATCTTCCTCACTTCGCGAGGGCGCGATCCACCCGCGCCTTCATGACCTGAGAGGCCCGGAAGCCGATAACCCGCCGCGGCTCGATCGCTGCGGGTTCGCCCGTCTTCGGATTCCGGCCCATCCGAGCCCGCTTTGAGCGGACCTGGAAGACCCCGAAGCCGGAAAGCTTCACCTGCTCTCCCCGTTCGAGCGCCTGGGCCATCAGCTCCAGCGTTCGTTCGACCAGTTCCGCGCAGTCCTGCCTCGTCAGCCCGACTTCCTCATGGACCGCCTCGCACAGATCAGCCCGCGTAACCGTAGCGCCTTTCATGAACGCCCCTACCCCGGAAAACACCGTTACTCGCTTGTCGACTTTTCGTCATGACTTGATTGTCGCATCAGGTCAAAGACTTCAAGGCGTTCGCCACCCTCGCGCCTCAGAACGAAGGACGCAAGCGCCGCCTTTTCGCCCTAGAGGCGAAGAACGCACGCGCCCCACGTGAGCCCCCCGCCCATCGCCTCCAGGAGAAGGAGCTGACCGGGCTTGATCCTGCCGTCCGCGACGCCGGCGGCCCAGGCCAGCGGGATGGACGCCGCGGACGTATTGGCGTGCTCGGCCACGGTCGAGATCACCTTCCCCTCCTCGATCCCGACCCGCCGTGCGACGCCTTCCAGGATGCGCTGGTTAGCCTGGTGGGGGATGAACCAGTCCACCTCGGCGACATCGGCCTGCGCATCGGCCGCTGCGGCGAAGATAGCCTCGGAGATGTTCACGACCGCATGGCGGAAGACCTGGTTGCCCTGCATGCGCAGATGGCCGATCTGCCCCGTGGTCGAGACGCCCCCGTCCACGAACAGCAAATCCTGCTTGGTCCCGTCGGCTCGGAGAGCAAACCCCAGCAAACCGCGATCGGAGGTCGCGCCCTCGCCTTCTCCCGGCTCCAGGACGACCGCGCCCGCCCCATCGCCGAAGAGCACGCAGGTTCCCCGGTCGGTCCAGTCCATCAGCCGCGTCATGGTTTCCGCGCCGATCACCAAGGCGCATTTGGAACGTCCGCGAGCCACGAAGCCGTCGGCTGTCGACAGCGCATAAACGAAGCCCGAACATACCGCCTGGACATCGAACGCCACCCCGACCGGGCAGCCCAGCTTCCGCTGCACGATCGTGGCGGTGGCTGGAAAGGTCAGATCCGGCGTCGTCGTCGCCACGACGATCAGGTCCACCTCCTCGGGAGTCCTGCCGGCCGCCGCCAGGGCGCGCCGCGCGGCCTCGACGGCCAGGTCCGACACCGGTTGGTCCGGAGCCGCGCGGTGCCGCTTGCGGATGCCCGTCCGCTCGATGATCCACTCGTCGGAGGTATCGACGATCTTGGCCAGGTCGTCATTGGTGACGACCTCCTCGGGCAGGTAGCCTCCGACCCCGGTCACAACGCTACGCAGAACTTTTGTCACTCAGGCGGCTCCATCCACAGCCGGCGGCTGCTGTTCGGCGACCGCGGCGGTCAGCCGGGTCATGTTCCGTTCGATCTCGGCGGCGAAATCGCTCTGCGCGAGCTTGGCGGCCATGCGGATCGCCGAGGCGATGTCCCGCGGCGAGGCCCCGCCATGGCTTTTGACCACCACCCCGTTCAAGCCCAGCAGCGGCGCGGCCGCATCGGGGCTGAGCTTCTCACGGAACCTCAGGAGGCCGCCACGAGCCAGCAGCGCGCCTAGCTTGCCGGCCAAGGAACCGGTGAGAGCCGTGCGCAGCTCGCCGGCGATATAGCGCGCGGCGCCCTCGGCGGTCTTGAGCGCGACATTACCGGTGAACCCGTCGGTCACCACGACGTCGACCTTGTTCTGGAAGAGCTCGTCGCCCTCCACGAACCCTCGATAGTCCAGGTCGAACTTGCCGCTACGAAGGATGGCCTGCGCCTGGCGGACCTCCTCGTGCCCCTTCATGTCCTCCGAGCCCACGTTTAGCAGCCCGACGGTCGGCTTGGCCACGCCGTGCGCCGCGCGGTGGAAAGCTTCCCCCAGGATCGCGAACTCCACCAATCGCTCGGCGTCGCAATCGACATTGGCGCCGACGTCTAGGACCGTGCTGACGCCGCGCACGCCCGGCCACTGCACCACGAGACAGGGCCGCTCCACATCGACGCTCATCCGCAGCACGAGCAGCGAGATCGCCATCAGGGCGCCCGTATTGCCGGCCGAGACCGCGCCGGACGCTTCCCCCGCCTTCACCGACTCGATAGCCCCCCACATGGAGGTGCCCTTGCCGCGACGAAGCGCCTGGGCGGGCTTTTCGTCCATGGCCACGACCCGCTCGGCATGGCGGATCTCCACGCGCGCGCCGAGCCCAGCGTGCTTGCCGAGCTCAGCGACGATCGCCGCCTCGTTCCCGTGCAGCAGGAAGCGGAGCTCAGGCGATTCGGCCGCCGCCAGGGCGACGCCCGCCGCCACGACCGGCGGCCCATGGTCGCCGCCCATCGCATCGACTGAAATGACCAGGGGTTTCGTCACGACGCCGCATCACCTCTTACAGCGAAGCGCCGCAAGTCCTCGGAAAGATACAACCGGGGCGCCTTGATGCAACTGCAGAGCCGGTTACGCATCTTTGTCCTTCAAGCTCCGCAGGACCGCGAATGGAGATTCCTCCTTCGCCTCCGGCTCGTAATCGAACTCTACGCCCGGCTTGCGCGGGAATGGATCGATTTCCAGCGCCAGGTGCTCGACCAGATAACCAGCCAGATCGATCTCGTCTCCCGCGAGCACGTCGGGGGGATCGGGGGCCGCGAGATCGAACTCCGCCTCCGTGGCCGACGAATCGTCGAAGGCGTTGGGACTGCCCGCCGGCACGGCCTTGACCGAAATCTCGCCTTCCAATTCGCTTTGGAACGGATCGAGGCTGACGCCGCAGATCTGCTCCACCACGGCGGTGAAGCGGCCGGTGATCTCGGCTCCGTCGAGCCACGGCCTGACGGTCAGACGACCCTTCAGTTCGGGGAGGCTCTCGAGCTCCAGCTCCCGCGCAAGCTGGGCGCGCGTGGCTTCGTCCGGCGTGAGGTCCACGCTGATCGGGCCGCGCGATAGGGCCGAAAGCCGGATCACATGACGCCAGCTGCTCATGGCGCGCTCCATTCAGCCTGGCCTTCCAGCAACCGCTCGAGCTTCTGGCCCGCCAGGTGCGCGCGCTGGCCGATGATGTAGTCGGCGAGCTTGCCGACATTTTCCGCGCCGCCCTGGGCGTAGACTGTCCGGCCAAGCAAGGCGTGCAGGTGGTCCATCTGCGGCAAGGCGGCGAAGGCGGCCTCATAGGACTTCACCCGGCCATAAAAGGCCTCGCCCAGCTTGCGCATCTTCTTGCCCACCGAGAGGTCGCCGACGCCCATCTCGCGCAGGGCGTCGTCCAGGGCTCCGATATAGGTGTCGAAAAGCGCCTGTGAGGTTTCGGCCGCTCGCGCTCCCTGCCCTCTGAGTCGATCCAGCAGCAGGAAGACGTGCGCAGTGTAGAGTTCGAAGCGCCCTTCGACCGTGTCTGGGACGCCATAGGCCTCGTAAAGGACCGGAGTCCTCGCCTGCGCCACGACGCCCGCATACAGCTTTTGCCCCATCGCCAAGGTGGTTCGGGGACGGAAGAAGCGGTCTAGGAGCATATCGGCCTCGATTTCGCCCTCAGGGGCAGATACAGGCGGCATTGAACTAAGGGGCCGCGAGCGATAGGTCAAAGCCTCGGAGATTTGAACGGGTCCGGTTCGCACATGTTTCGCCGCGTCGCCTACGTCGCCCTCGCCGCCGGTCTGCTGACCGCCGCGGCCGCTTGCGCGCCGATCACCACCTATTCCGGATTCCAGGCCATCGAGGCCAATCCGAAAGACGTCAAGGTCGGGACGGACACCAAGTCCACCGTGCGGGCCAATCTCGGCTCGCCCTCGGCCACCTCCACCTTCGATCCGAATGTCTGGTTCTACGTCGATCAGGTGAAGCAGCGCGTCGCCTTCCGGCGGCCGGTGATCACGTCGCGCAACGTGGTCGCCGTCACCTTCGACAAGGAGACCGAAGTCGTGAAGGACGTCGACGTGCTGACGCTGAAGGACGGCAAGGTCATCGCCTTCAACGGCCGCGAGACCCCGACCCGCGGGCGCGAGCTCACCATTCTCGAACAGCTGCTCGGCAATGTGGGCCGCGGGGGCATGCTGCCTCCCAGCGACGATGAGAACGTTCCGGGCGGCCGGCCCGGCGATCGCCGCTAGGAGCTCGACTGTAAAAGAAAGGCGCCCCGGAGATGGCTCTCCGGGGCGTTTCGATTCGATGGGTGGTCGGGCCGCCTAGCCCACCGCGCGATGGGCCAGGACCGCCAGCAGCAGCAGCGCCACGATGTTCGTGATCTTGATCATCGGGTTCACCGCCGGACCAGCCGTGTCCTTGTACGGGTCGCCGACAGTGTCGCCGGTCACCGCCGCCTTGTGGGCGTCGGACCCCTTGCCGCCATGATGGCCCTCTTCGATCAGCTTCTTGGCGTTGTCCCAGGCGCCGCCCCCCGAGGTCATCGAGACCGCGACGAAGAGGCCGGTGACGATGACGCCCATCAGCATCGCGCCGAGGCTGGCGAAGGCGTTCACCTTTCCCGCGATCCAGTTGATCACGAAGAAGAGAACGATCGGCGAGAAGACCGGCAGCAGTGACGGAACGATCATCTCCTTGATCGCGGCGCGGGTCAGGATGTCGACGGCCCGGCCGTATTCCGGCTTGACCTCGCCGGTCATGATGCCGGGGTTCTCCTTGAACTGCCGCCGCACCTCGGCGACGACCGACTCGGCCGCGCGACCGACCGCCGTCATGGAAAGGCCGCCGAACAGGAACGGCAGCAGGCCGCCGATCAGCAGGCCCACCACCACGTAGGGGTTGGAGAGGTCGAAGGCGACCGCACCGAGGCCATCGAAGAACGAGCCAGGTGCGGCGTTCGCCGCGAAATAGCGCAGGTCCTCGGTATAGGCGGCGAAGAGCACTAGCGCCCCGAGGCCCGCCGACCCGATGGCGTAGCCCTTGGTGACCGCCTTGGTGGTGTTGCCCACGGCGTCCAGTGCGTCGGTGGTCACGCGCACTTCCGGCGGCAGCCCGGCCATCTCTGCGATACCCCCGGCGTTGTCGGTGACCGGCCCGAAGGCGTCCAGGGCGACGATCACCCCCGCGAGGGACAGCATGGCCGTCGTGGCGATGGCGATGCCGAACAGGCCCGCGAGGCTGTAGGTCACGATGATGCCGAGCACGATCACGAGGGCCGGGGCGGCGGTCGACTCCAGCGACATGGCCAGGCCCTGGATGACGTTGGTGCCATGGCCGGAGACCGAGGCCTTGGCGACCGACTTCACCGGCCGGAAGCCCGTCCCGGTATAGTACTCGGTGATCACCACGATCAGCGCGGTGACCACGAGGCCGGTGACGCCGCACCAGAAGAGGCTCATGGCGTCGAAGGTCTTGTCGCCGACCGTGACCGGACCGGGCACGAGCGAGGTCACGACCCAGTAGATCGCGGCCACCGAGAGCACGCCGGTGATGATCAGGCCCTGATAGAGCGCGCCCATGATGTTGTTCGACTTGCCCAGGCGCACGCCGAAGGTGCCGATGATCGAGGTGATGATGCACACGCCGCAGATGGCCAGCGGCAGCAGCATCATCGAACTGACCACCTCGGTCCCGCGGAAGAAGATGGCGGCCAGCACCATGGTGGCCACAGTCGTCACCGCATAGGTTTCGAAGAGGTCGGCGGCCATGCCGGCGCAGTCGCCGACATTGTCGCCCACATTGTCGGCGATCGTCGCGGCGTTGCGCGGATCATCCTCGGGAATGCCGGCCTCGACCTTGCCGACCATATCCCCACCCACGTCGGCGCCCTTGGTGAAGATGCCTCCCCCCAGACGGGCGAAGATCGAGATCAGCGAAGCGCCGAAGCCTAGGGCGACCAGCGAATCCACGACCTCGCGGCTGGTGTTCTCATAGCCGAGCGGTCCGACCAGGAAGGCGTAGTAGCCGGCCACGCCCACCAGGGCGAAACCCGCCACCAGCATGCCGGTGATGGCGCCGGACTGGAAGGCCAGCGACAGGCCGCGAGCCAGCCCTTCCGAAGCGGCTTGGGCGGTGCGCACATTGGCCCGGACCGAGATAAGCATGCCGATGAAGCCGGCCGCGCCGGACAGGATCGCGCCGATCGCGAAGCCCACGGCCGCCAACGGTCCGATCAGGATGGCGGCGAGGATCAGGACCACCACGCCGACTATGGCGATGGCGGTGTACTGGCGGCGAAGATAGGCCTGCGCGCCTTCTTGGATCGCCGCGGCGATCTCCTGCATGCGCGCGTTTCCGGGAGAAGCCCGCAACAACTGCGCCGTTCGGACGATGCCGTAGAGCACCGCCAACAGACCGGCGGCGATCACCAGCGTAAGCGTAAGACTCATGTTCTAAGCGCCCCTATCGATTGCGCGAGACGCCGCTCGCCGCCCACGATTGGACGGTGTTCGACGTCCAGGCCCTGTCGTTTTTCCCTTCTATGGAGCGCCGTTGGTCCGGCTCTCCTTATTGGTGGTGGAGACGTTGCCAGTTGTAACCGTGCCGCGCAACGCCGTTGACCGCGGTTACGCGACGGCGCCGTCCCGCGCCGTCAGGGCTGGATTTCCATCCTTGGGGGCGAAGGAACCCTCGGCGGCAGGCCCAGGCGCTGCTTGGGAGTCTGCGAGGTCAGCGTCACCGCCTTGACGTTCTTGCCCGCAATGGCGACGGCCTCCTTGGTGAACAGCGCCACCAGACGCGCGGCGTCCACGGTGACGTAGTCCCTGGGCCCCACGAACGAGACCCGGTTGCAGAGGCGGGCCAGGGCGTCCCGGAAATAGGGCTCGCGCGCGCGCCATCGG